>Ga0247757_10000156_pt1 | contig 57316 bp, 62 predicted proteins | sample UWRJL126311R4_FD_180929 | JGI IMG/M metagenome (GOLD analysis project Ga0247757, IMG submission 180929) | Plant litter microbial communities from Arlington Agricultural Research Station in Wisconsin, United States - UWRJ-L126-311R-4 | ecosystem: Environmental > Terrestrial > Plant litter >... | reverse complement strand
ATTTCTGATCCAGAAGTCGAGCTCTTGGATTTTGATTTCTCCGTGCCAGTTACCACGTTGATGGATTGCAACAATGCACTAAGCAATATTGAATGCGCGAGGGAAATCGATATGCCTTCGTCTCGAGTAGTGAATCCTTCAGCAAAAGAATTTTCCAACTTACTCGTGTCTGCTCTATTTGAGTCGCGTGTAGGCTATTCAATGGAGCAATGGAGACTCACCCCTCACATGATGGTTGAAAGAAATTGTACCCCTTGGAGCCATCCGAAACTTTATGAAGAGGCAATGCCAAGATGTATGCAAGGTCAGCAAATTAATCACATTCGGACTGACTTTCTCTAACAAGTTCTCTTAAGATGCCTACGCTACCTGTGCACTATTCATTACGCGCAACAAAACAAATACAAACTTCATTTTGCGCCACATTACTTCGCGTGCTCATGAACTCATTGAACAGATGATGCCTAGTGAATCAGCAGAAATTTTGGCGAGAGCAAATGCGCTTCTCCTGTATCAAATAATGCTACTCTACAGCAGCGAGGTAAGCGCTCCACCCTGTACACAACGATGTGATGAAACGGCGTAGTTAATCTTCCTTTAGCCGCGCTTTCACTATCAAATGCAGACCCTCATCCCTCATCTGGAGAGCGTTAGTGAAACTCTTTACCTTGTTTCTCAAGAGTTTACCCCTGAGGATGATCCAGATAACATTCCCTTATATCCCAGCTTAGTCGCTCGTACCGCTTGGGTTTCATTCATCTTTCAAGAATCCTGTCGTCGCACTCTGTTAGCTGTGTGTCATGCGATGAGTATATGCCATCTAATACTAGGCAAGATAACCTCATGCGCACACCATCTTTCAGTTGGAAATCGCTTGACGATTTCCTCTGCACTATGGGAAGCCGAATCACCACTCGATTTTGCGATAGCCTGGAACGAAAAGAATCATTTTCTTGTTAAAGACCTGAATTTTACCGAAGTTCTACGATCGGCGGATGCAAGTGACGTTGATGTTTTTGGACGGATGATCATGGTAGGACTTATGGGAGTAGATGATGTGAAGGGTTGGCTTCATTCAAAAGGTGGGAAGCTGTAAACTGGATGAAGGTCATAATCGGCAACTTACATTCTTGATATGTTCTAGTTGTTTCGAATGAGAAGTTAAAAATATATCTAACAAAGGATACTTATTAAAACCATGCAGTTGACGTGTTGTATATCTTAGGAGTTGCTAAAGCATAGTCGGTTTAGAAGCCAACTATCTGTGCTGTGAAGTACTCACTGTGTCTAGAGAATGTAGCTAAGTCAGTTATAAAGAGCAATTAGTAAGTTCAAAGTATTCACTGAGCCGAAAAGCTCTTTAAGCTCAATTAGTCCATATCACGAATTTGCATTGGCTTATACGATCATGAATTATGATTAGATACTAATAAGCGTCTTAAAAAGGACAGAGTGCGTAGTATTCCTTCATATAGGACCATGGAATCCTACAATCTGTTGTCATTGTGTTCTTTCTGGCCAGCCCTCTATGCAACACAGGCAGTACAAATTTGGCAAAGGAAGCTTGTCAATTTCCCACTGACATCAACAGTCTCGCCAGTTGCGGGGTCCGAGAAGTTGTGAAGGTCCGTAGCCGGGGTATCCGGGAAAACAAATGCATCACCGTGCGTAGTGCAAGTATCAGCAGTGCTGGTTACATGTTAATCTCATCGTCTCTTCTCTGCGGGCTTGATGTATTAAAAGGGTACATACTAAGTGAGCCTGCAAAGAGCACCTTCGAAGACGCTGAAGCTGCCTACATCGCCAACGAACTCGGAAGGAACCGGTGTGCACTCGTTGTTAGCAACGTTGTTGAGAACAGTGCAAGATCCTCCAAAGTTGGATTCGGTGCAAAGTTTCACGGAAATACCGTCGCGTGCTTGCAGCTTTTCAGCGGGAAGGGCGGTGGAAACGCCAACGAGAGCGAAGACGGCAGTGGCGATGAATTTCATTGTGGCGTAGTGGCTTCAAGTAACGACTGGTTCTGTGAAGCGAGATTTGGTTGAATCGTGTGGAGGTTGATGCTAGGCCGTTGCGTGCTGTGTGCTGTGTGATGATGGATGGGGTATGTGGATGGGCTCGAGGTTTATAAAGGTAGAGATTTGGCCATAGCGGAGGCCTAGTGTGACTTAGTGAGGCCATGGTAACATCGCGACCTGTTAGCCCAGCATCGATTTGGCAGTCTTCTTAGGCCATCCACTGTCACTCTGCATAGGTACTGCATAGGCCCAGTTGCAGCACCTATTGAGCTGGGTACCGATTACAGGCTCCACTTCGCCAGTCTTCTCATTCGGGTCTTTGATAAACGAGAATATGGCCTTCACCCGTGCTGTACGCAGTGTAGGTAGCTCCAAGTCGTGTGGCGAAGCAGCGTCTGTGGGGAATGACTATCCCCACCCAAAGTTAGACACGGAAAGGATCAATAAAATGGGGCACTATGGTTTGCCGAGTGATCTGCGTTGGTGTTAACGGAATAGAATGGCTGAGGATATTGACAGAATTTAGCAGAGGGCGCTTCTGTACTGATTCAAGTCTATAACTTTGGGATACCCGTGACGAAATAAGAAGGTCCGGCTGGCAGAAGTGACCACTGTTTTCTCGGATAAGTTGTTGACGCACAGGTGCTGTTACTGTTGTTGCAATAGTGCGAGGGTGCACATGATGGGTGCTGCGCCCGCATGACTAGTCCGGAGGTTTCTGGTGCGGACATGGAGTATATTTAGCCGCGCTAAGCTCTTCTTAGTCTGGAGTGTCTTGATCCAGCAGGAAATCAGGATATCCACACGGTGTTGGGACGGCCAAAAGCTATTTCCGTATCGCCTTGACCGAGATATGGATTACTTAACAACGTTTTTGCAAAGCATATGCATTTCTTATTGAAAGCTTTTATTGGAATTGTCCTGTCGCCGCATGTACCCACTAACTACCGGGGTCTGCTGACTGAGCTGGCGAACAATCGGTATTTTGCACCATGAGAGAATTTACGAGAACCTGACAGAGCAACAAACGAGTTGACCCGTATTACCAACAGGTTAGTCATAATGAACGGGACCTCATACCCAGTCATTATGAACTCCAAGGATTGGCAGGTAACAGGACGGTATTCCCGAACGGCTTTGCACGCCTCCCAAGCTCAAGAAGGATAGAGGAGAGATATCGGTTCATAACAGGCGGGTGTAGATTTTAAGCGCATGTTGTCATAACAAGAATAAGAATATGTATGAGTCTGAAGATGAAGGGAAAATTGATGTGAGCGCGCGCATAGACTATAACAAATCTTGGAGACGTTGAAAAACGTTCGGCGACCCTCTCCAACAAGCATTCATGTATCGTAACCCCATCCGCCTTGAATGCCACGTCCCAGATTGTCACCCCGAGAGATGGCACGCGCAACTTGAAAACCTTGGGTGAGCAGATTGACTGCGCTATCTACACCTTCGTGTCCAGTACGAATAGTGCCGGGTACCGGTGGGTCTTCAGGCCGAGCAATGACACCTGCGAGGATTTCATCGCTTGCTTCCCCCTGAAAGCCATCCAAGACAAGGCGTCTAATGCCAACATGCCATCTCTCGAACCATTGCTCTTCGCTAATGGTGGTGTAATGTTTATTGCCACGCCCGTCAACGGTAGACCAAGGCCATTCCGCGCGGACAACAGCATAACGTTTCGTTGCAAAGAACAAATAAGGCCAGCTGAAAATCCACAGGAAACTGAGGAAGAAAATCCATCGGACCCACATTTTTAAGCGCCATTCATTGATACGATTTGATGTGTATATATCGATGTTCTTGTTTTCGACCGGGAAAGTGATGCTGATTCTCCCACGATAATTAGTGCTGCGGATAAGGCCTTCAATGCGTTTCTTCAAGTATTCTTCGTCGAAGCCAGTAACCTGAACCATCCACAATCAGTGACACAGTGATTATACATATTCTAATTTACTTACTGCTCGACGGAGACGAAATATCCTTAGCATGTTGGGTGAAGCGCAGTATCGATGACACCATTCATTTAGTTCCGGTTTCGGAGAGCCGACCTCAATATCTTGCTTGAACCCTGGAGCGCGCTGCTTCGTAATGGTCCCCCGATGGGTCTTTTCACCGTTCTCAACGGTTCTGAGTATCATTTGTGAGGTATCATTAGAATCGAAATTCTGTCGCAAGTATTGCTGAAGATCCATCACGACCCTGAAATCAGTCATATGCTTTGTTTCTTTCTTATCGCCCCGTCGGACAGTCTCCCTATGGGTACCCATAATGTATACCAAAGGAAAGGGTGCCTCTTGAGCGAGGGAGCGAATGCCCTTCTCCAGATAAACTGGGTCGGTGTCGTATCTAACATCAGTTAAATTTCGCGTTTCGAGAACTTCGGGCTCGCCGTTCCTGGTTGCGACATATTTAGTATGATCGCACCTCCCCAAAGGTGGTGGTATGTGGGCAATAGGCGTTGGGGTGGTAGTAAAAGCGGATCTCGAGCTTTGACTGGCGGCATAGGAAGGGGGGACGCCTGTGATCTCAGGTGAGTCATCATAGCTGTAGTCCTCGGGCGTAGTGTGCATCGAAACGGCGTCAGGATCGTCCCGATAAGACGCTGATACAGCGGTTGGTTTGCCCATAATTCGCAATTAGGGTAGGGTTAAGTACTAGGCTAAAACTAGAGAATTTCAATGTTAATTGGAATAGAGCTGGACGTTGTGAGGTGTAACGAAGAGACAGACAGCTCGGTCTTTATGTGTTTTCAGGGGCGTCAGACGGATGCTGTTTGGGGATGAGGGCTAGGCAGCAGTCGCGCCGCCAAGCGTGTAAATGTTAGCAGCTCATCAGCAAGTCTAGCCATCACCCACTATGCTACGTAGAGTATGAGAATACAATAAATGTATTTCTAGATGGTATATCGCTTACTTTATCAGAGACCTAGGGCGGGCGAACGCTAAGCCAAGTTGCATGGTCATGGTAGGGAAGTATGCGCCAAGACGCTATAAATAAGCTTAAAGTCCAAGCCAAAAAGTTTCGGAGCGCATGCGTCGCACCTCGCATGGGGTTTGTGTACTTCACTCACCATTTGAATTCGTTCTCGGGCTGTCTTGTCGACAAAATAGGCTAGTCGAAACTGGCCGCACCTCGGCGTTCTCTTTATATTCTATGTGCGCCACAAGCCCGCCGCTTCCTCTGCAAATTATGGGTCATCGATAGCTCGTACCCACGCGCGATACATACATCAACTCGAACATTGCACGCATCGTTGCCTCACACTCCCTCGAATATGTCTAGAGCACAATTAGACCATGTCGGCACCTTACCGCAGGCTGGGCAGTCTATTCAACACGATGGCAACGAATATACCACTATCAAGGAAGGACTGGCGCACATTCTTGTGCCTCATGGCACACCGACATTGACAGACCCACGCATGTCCAAAGAAGATGTACAGAAACAGCAGGTCTTTTACAATCCGATACAACAATTTAACCGTGACTTGAGCGTGTTGGCGATCAAGACCTTTGGTCAGGACCTGGTGGTACGCAAAGAGGAAAAGCACAAACTGCAGCAGCAGAAAGCGGAAAGAAAGAAGAAGAGACAGCAAACTAGCGAGAAGTCAGAGTCGGAGCATATCGTATCTGGAAGTAATGGTGGCCCCGCTAAAAAGAGAAAGATTGAAGATGGTGACGCTGTGGCTACTGAGCAGGAACTTCTGAATAATAACCATGGTGTTTTGAAATCTGAGACTGAAGAAAATGCAGTTAGTGGAGCAAATTCCCAAGACCACGAACGGCGTGAGCCACGGAAACCATCATTCACTATTTTGGACGCCCTTTCCGCTACTGGTCTTCGAGCGTTGAGGTACGCAAAAGAAATTCCTTTTGCTACCTCAGTCACCGCAAATGACATGTCCGAGAAGGCGACGAAAGCTATAGCATTGAACGTGCATCACAACAACCTCCAGGGTAAGGTTCAGTCACACACCGGCAATGCGATTGCATATATGTACAGTTTCTGCGACAAGAAAGGCTACGACGTAATTGATCTTGATCCCTACGGGACTGCATCCCCGTTTATAGATTCTGCTATACAGGCCATCAATGATGAGGGTCTTTTGTGTGTGACCTGTACCGACTCCGCTATTTTTGCGTCGCACGGATACTTGGAAAAGACGTATTCATCGTATGGCGGTATTCCATTTATTGGAGACGCCTGTCATGAAGGAGGGCTTCGGCTCATACTACATACTATAGCCTCGTCTGCAGCCAAATATGGTATGGCTATCGAACCTCTTTTGTCTCTTTCAATTGACTATTACATTCGGGTCTTCGTAAGAGTGCGAAAATCTCCTCATGACGTTAAGCTCCTCGCGGGCAAGACTATGCTGGTGTATCATTGCGACTCTGGCTGTGGTTCTTGGACAACTCAATTTTTAGCTCGCAACAAAGTGCAACCAACTAAAAATGGTAGCACATTTATGAAGCATTCTTTTTCCCATGGCCCATCTGCTGATCAGCAATGCGAGCACTGCGGATTTAAGACACATGTAAGAGAAGAACGATGCACGTTGACTACCTGCTGACATCCGTAGCTGTCCGGTCCGATGTATGGTGGACCTCTCCACAACGCAGAGTTTGTCAAGCGCATGCTCGCACAACTGAAAGAGGTGGACCGGGAGACTTACCCTACAATGGATCGCATAGAGGGTATGCTGCACACCGCGCTTGAGGAAATAACTTTTGGCATGGAAGGTGACATGGAGAATAAGGAATCAGAACGCTTGGATCCCCTGATACCGAAAGCCGACCCGGCAGAGGTGGACCGCCATCCTTTCTTCTTCATTCCGAGTACTGTATCCAAGGTCCTTCATTGCTCGGCGCCACCTACTGCGGCTATTCGCGGCGCGCTTCGTCACGCTGGCTTCCGAGTAACCATGAGTCACTGTAAACCTGGTTCGATTAAGACGGATGCTTCGTGGCGGCAGATATGGCATGTGATGCTTGAATATGTCCGCCAAAAAGCCAAACTCAAGAATCCGCTAAGGAAAACTACCGCTGGCTATGCCATTGTGTCAAAAAGTAGCGACCCTGAAGCCAAGTTCATGGGAGGACGAGAAGATTATTTACGCGGAAAATCTTCGACAGCAGCTCATATCTCATCGACTTTGCAGACGCTGCCTGTTCAAACGCCAGTAATGAGCTCCAATTCAAACCAGACCCACCCGGAGCAGAATAGTTCGACGGAAGGTATGACCGAGCTGAATAAGCCACCGTCCTACTTGGATGTCACATTTCCCGTTGAGTTTGACGAGAACTTGGGTAAAGACCGTGACAGGGGTAAATATGTGCGTTACCAGCTCGCCCCAAGAGAGAATTGGGGACCCATGTCCCGTGCTAAATAACGATGCGTGCCATTTCAGGCCGTTGAATCCTCTCATACTTGGGTGCGCGCTGGGCGGGGGCTCGGGCACCTGCATTTTAGACAATGCAGGATGTGATATTTGGACTAGTGCGTATATAGTCTACATACAACTTTTCAACGGTTCTCCATCCGTGGTCTAGCCGAGATGTCGTCATGATAAATAACTGTTCTTGAGTAACCTTCCGGCTTATCCCGGTCCTTGAAAAGTCTCATAGTTGAAGCTTGCTTGTTACACATTGCTAGTACCGACTCAAAGAGCCGCAGGCCTCGATTCTGATCTTCTTCAAATTGTTCGTGGCGGCGGAGATGCAACTTTTCGCATACGCACGGACAGGACAAGGCGGTTATGTCACTGATGGTAATATGCTCCGCGGAGCGCCTCCATATGGCATTTGTGAGATGGAATTCCAGGCACTGCCGCCACTAGCTTGTAACGATCTTCAAGTCATCCAATCAAATCCATCGCTTCACGTTAGTAACGCGGGTGTGGATCTGTCTTAATTCCCGCCATCCTTTCGATCGTGCATGTCATTGCGACATCACATCCCAACATTGACACGCTAGCATACGTTCAAAAACTGTTTGAAGCTGATTTCATTGTTCATTGAAGCCCTATTCGCTCGTTATAATTTCCGATAACCCACTTCCACGTTACGTATTGCGCTGTCCTCCCTGTGTGTTGGTTCCTGGGGTGGTGCAAGCTATCCCCAGTGCTTCAATCCTGCCGCCGATGCTTCCCGCTTGAGCATGTCATGAAGTCATCCCCATACTTAACTAACACTGTAGCAATTTTGCGCTGTCATGTCCGCGTAGGTCAATGTAGACCCTGCAATGCGTTCGACCTGCGTGGTGGTAGCTCGCCGTATATATCATCCGGGTCAAGGCCCAGGTGAGCTCTGAAAATCATCCGAACTAGATATCCATCAAGATGCTGACTAGGAATTTGTACGCTTCGACGCTACTTTCTGCCCTCGCAGTAGCTGCTCCAGCGCCGCAGGTACCCGGATACACGGATGCTGATTTCCCCATATCTGTCAGCGATCCAACGGGTGCTCCGGCTTCTAGCTTCGGTCCCGATTCTCAAATCAATGTAAGAGCCATATTCTGTATATTCTGAGCTAGGATTCATAATTCTAGGCCATCTACACGACAGCAACTTCAGTATATCCACGACGAAGCTCCGACGTGACTGGTCCCACCAGCCATGGGCCATTCTCAGGCACTCCAACGACCACCGGTGCTGTCCAGGCTTCTGCTACTTTGGGGAGCATGATAGCTCCACTTCCTCCGAATCCGACACACACTTACTACAATGCCAATGGCCAGCTTCAAAAACCAGAGCCCGTTCCTTATATGCCAAATGGTGCGTATGGCACCTTTCCTCCTGCTATATGTTGCTAATACACGCAGGCGGCCTTGGGACAAACGGCACTGAACCGCGTTATCAAGTGAACAGTGATTTCGACTACGAGTCCATCATGCTCGGCCTATACCAAGAGTGGATCGAGCTTGACTTGTTTAACAACGGACTGGCTGTCTTTTCCGACGAAGACTTTCTTGCTGAGGGCCTAACCGCCGAAGATAGAGCCTACATTGCCTTTATGGCTGTCCAGGAGACTGGTCATGCCACACTGCTCAGCAACATGCTTGGCGAGACTGCTGCTCCCCAATGCACGTATAATTATCCATTCCGCACGGTCCGTGAATTCATCGACTTCAACCAGAAGCTTACTCGCTGGGGCGAATCTGGTGTGTGGGGGTTCCTTGCCCATCTTGACAGCCGGGAGGTAGCCAACATGCTTTCACTTTCCATCGCTACCGAGGCTCGCCAGCAGATGTCTTTCCGTCAGATGCTAGGCCTTCACCCCATGCCTGTCTGGTTCGAGACTGGAATTCCTCAGTCATGGGCGTGGACGTACCTTGCTCCGTACATCAGCTCCTGCCCGGAGAACACCACTCGCCTTGCATGGCAGAACTTCCCGGCTCTCCACATCGCAAACAATCCCAACCCCAACCGCTTTGCGCCAAATGACACGGCCAACTGGGAGTACGTTGGTAATCGCACCGGCGACCCTGCACGCTCTGATATTCCTGAGGACGAATCGTGCGCTCGTGTGAACGTTACCGGCTACGACTGTGGTCCTGCGATTGCACGCAACCGCTCCGAGCCCCTCTCTTTCCCCGGCAGGCAAGTAAACCTGACCTGGGACAGCCCCGGCCAGGCAGTCGGACCCAACAACAGCTATGTTACTTCGACAAGCGCAGGTCAGCCTCAATTCGTGGCATGGGTTTCACAGCTCAACTTGACCTACACTCCCCTCACTATTACTGGCGAGAAACAAGGCTTCACGTACCAACCTGCTGGCGAAGTTTTCCAAGGCGACCCAGCTGTCAACGGGACGACGTTCATAGCTTTGACTGACTCAGACATCTTCCTGACGCCTTTCAATCTCAGCATGATCAATCCTCATGTTGTTGCGCTCGGCCTCTACCAGGCTGGCTAGATTGCTGTAACGGGAAGCTGACCAAGCTCAGGGGGTGACGGGGATAATGGTACAGTCGCTGTAATGGGCGGGAAGCTTGTACATTTCGGTCATAGTCCCTCCCTAGAGGCTTAATGTTGGAGTTTGTACGACGAAGAGAATGTACCTATGTAATTCAAGACAAAAGTGTAAAAAAACAACCTGATTCGTCCCATCGCTTCTCACATTCTGCGTGATATTTGCGCATGCGTGCATCATCATTACAGTGTCGATACATCCATGAATGCTTTTTTGATCCCTGTTCCCTGTCGTTTGCCTCGCCTATCCGACGTCCCACCGAACCCCATCCATGCAAATGATTTTTTTTCTTTTTTTCATTTACGTAGAAACCTAATAGTCTTGGCTTGGGCACTCCTATTGAGAAAGAAGGGCGAAAAATAAGCGTTTTTGCATCCGAACGGCCAATCACGCGTGCTCAGTACTGCCCGAGCGAATGAGGACCAGGAAGGCTGCTGCATTGATGAGCACATTGCAAGGCAATCTATGCAGGGCCCGGGTTCCGAAACTGAGGGGGGGAAGGGCGTAAGTACATGCTGTTTGGGGTACTTTCCGGAGCCGAGTCACACCACTCAGTGCAAAGCAAAAGCCACGGCTTCGCGGTTATCATACCACTTGGGATGTGGTCTGCATATGCACATTGCAAATCCAGGATGGGAGGTGCTTTTTGAGCGCTAGGCGGGCTTGTGAGGGACCTAGCCCCATCTGTACTAGCCCGCGCTGGGCACAGCTTCGTCAGTGGTTCTCCCGTGCGTTTGGGGAGATGGCCGGATCCAAGCCGGAAGATAAGGAATATGTAGGCACGCGCGCTATGCGAGCGTCTCGTCCAAGACCTCGACACGCTGTCAGAACGGGCCCTTGAAGCTGAGACTGTTGAAGGTGGTGGTCTGTATAGAGCTCCAGCTATACGGCCGGAGAATTAAAGGACAGTGTTGGTTGCCTGTTTCCCAGTGGAGCGGCCCCCAACGGGCGGGCCCGACATCCGTCATCGTAAGCGTGACCTGCAAACCTCACTCGCTTGGCATCAGTGGCGGGGTGGGACTTTGATATCTCATTTGCTAATCATCGAAATAACCAAAAGGTGTATTTACTCGTTCATCATCGTAATAGGCATAGACAATTTCGCTAACCGTTACTTCGTACCTCCATCAATCTATGTTGAATAGGCTCAACAGAACATGTGCCAAAGCGAATATAAGAAGTGAAGACGGCCTGTGACGCTGGAAGAGTGGAAGGGGCGTGTGCCCCTGGATGAGGTAATGCTACAGGGGCGCACACCGGGGTGCCGGTCTCTAGATGTCTCGGATGGGGTCGTAGGGCCGCGAGGGGGCGATCGGGAAGCCAGATGAAGCAGTGGCGGGCGGGGAACGCTTAGAGACGACTGTCTTGTTGACTGTCTGGAGTGAGCCGGCAGAACTAGGGATGATGGCGAGTGCCATGTACGCACCAGCCCACTGTTTGACATCGCGTATGCATATGGACATGCGCCAGCGGATGATGTCCTCGCCGAGCATGGGGATGCCTTCGCGGGCCAGCTGGGAGTTGATACTGTCCCTGACGCGGTTCTTCTCCGACGCTGGCACATTTGTCCAGTTCCACTCGGGATGCTCGTGCGCTAGGCGCCTAGCTTCCTCTTTGGCAAAGGCCTGGTATAGCCCGAGAAAGGCATATTAGACGGAGTCCGACGAGCAGAGGGAAGAGGGAGGGGCGGTTTCTGGGGCAGGCAGGGCAGGGTAGGGCAGCCGATGGGGGTGGAGGGACTCACGTAGAACCTAGCCCACTGTGCCCAATCCAAGGCGGCGGCGGCTCGCGCTTCTTCAGCCGTAGCGGTGGTCAAGAGCCACGAGGGCATGGTGCACGGCGCAAGGGTTGTTCGGTGGGGAGTTTAGGCGCGGATATTAGCGCCCTGGTTTAGCCCTGGCTTAGCCCCGCTTTGGGAGGAGCGCTGTCGTCGACGTTTTGCGGCGGAGCCCAGCCCCGGCTGCCGCCCGCAAGCGGTGCCCTTTAGCGAGCCCAGCCGACGACATTCCTGCCCTTCCATGGACAGAGGTCGTGGTGTTCTGGGATGCCCCCGACGCCTGCGCCCGTTGCCTGCGCTTGCGACGCCTGTCGCCGTAGGAAAAGCAAATGCGACGGTCGCCAGCCATGCCTGGCCTGCGTCTCGGCCCGTCTCGACTGCACCTTCCTCGAGCCCCCGCGTAGAGCAGCAGCGACAACAGCAACGGCAACAACGGCAACAACGAGGGCAGGAGCAGTCGACGTGCCACCGGCAGGAGCAGCCGATGCGCAGGCAGGAGCAGACGGAGCAACAGCAGCAGCAACGGCAGCAGTCACCATCACCCTCGACGCCTGCATCGCCGCCTACCTCGACCGCATCTACCCCATCGTGCCTCTCGTCGACCCACACACCCTCCGCGCCCAGGCAGCCCGCACCTCGGCCTCGCTACTCGCCCGCCAATTCATTGCCGCCTTCTGCGCCTACGTCGCCACCTTTGGCAATGTGCTACCCAGCCTTACCCTCACCGGCCTCGGCCAGCAGCTCCTCAGCGCTGCCCTACACGTCCAGACATCCGACCGCGTAACACACCCCAGCACTCTGCCCATTTACATATCTTTTTTCCTGTATGGCGCTCACGCCGGTCTGGGCAACTACCTCCAGGGCTGGTTCTACCTACGAGAAGCCACCACGCTATACATGATGCAGGAGCGGGGCGTCGATTCGCTTGTCCCTACAACGGATCAACGCATGTTCTGGATTCTGCTCGTCTCAGAACGGTGAGCCTCTGCCAATGTTCACCATTGGCCGAAACATCTCATGAGAAGGCAGAGCCCATGCCATCCGCCGCAACCGTCCCATAACCCTCCAAATTACCCCTCTCACACCAGCCCTTGGCTCTTCTGACCCCATAGACCTCAATCTACGCTACCTTGCTTCTCTTTTTCGCCCCTTCGATGCCCCTTTTTTCAGCGTATGGAATGGTGCTTCTACTTCTTGCAACAAGCAATACCTTCTCGACCTGGAGGCTGAGGTGCGTACAGCGCTACCTGTCACTCTAAATGTCTCCAGCGAGCAAGTCGCGAACCTGAGAGTCTCTCAGTTGTGGCTCCAAATTAGGCTTTGGGAACTGTTTCCCAAATTTGGCTTCTTGTCAAGCGAATCTGTGCACGAGTGCTTAACATTCCAGTATCCGGTTCTAGTGGCAAGAGACTTATGCCGACTAGTAGATGAATTGCCCATTGGGAGTCTGCAAATCCATGGAGTGGGGCTGGTAAGCTGCACTACGCTGTGATAGGTCTGTGATTGATTTTGAGGAAACTAGACCGAGAAGATTTTCGACGTGGCATGCGCCCTTACTGACATTCTTCCATTTCTCGCTACGAGGCCAACACGAGCTGAAAGTAACGCTTTCAATCACCTCACACAGACTGCTAGCCTATTGGCGAAACTGCCCAATGGCTCGTCTAAGTTTGTGCCCCTTTTGTTGGTGAAGATCAACGAATTAGTCCCAAACTTTGTCGAAACGATCTGTCAAGCTACTGAGGTACCAGTCACTTCAATACATGAACTCCATAATCCCATCACAGGATTTTCGTACGAAGAAGAATTAGGCCGGGCGCTTTATGCAGACCTATGCTCCTGTGGAAAGTGAAAAGTTAAATACAAGCTTCAGCAACGCATTTGAAGCATTCAAGAGGCTTGTAGGTCGCATGTTATTATATAGAAACATGTCTAACTGCGTATCTTTGTTCTGGTTCTTTAATACCCTAAGTTATGTTCGGAACCCTCTTATTAACTTAAGTTCAAGTTATTGAGTTCTTAAGTAAGTGCCCACTGATGGGCCTACAATAGAGTATAACTATGTGGCAGAAGCCACAACTAGCATCTCATATCTAGCGTGCTCCTTTAGATATCATGTTGCCAAGTTGAAACTTGAACCCGAAGCTTCAAAATCAATTCAATAAGCGACTGTGCTGTTCGCTAATGATAAACTAGTCTTACTCTTGCCACTCTGCCTTTCCATCTTTGTCGCTGCCTCGCATTCCTCTCCGATGTTCATACGGATCTACTATCGTCTTTTGAAACTTCCTCGCGTCTACACGCTTCTCAAACAGCATGTCCAACTCTCCGTACGTTCTTCCCTTAGCCTCAGGCAATCGAAAGTACGCCCAAAGAACCACCAGCCCACATGTTCCCGCCCAAAAGAACGCCGTCTTCGCACCCCAATTCCAGTTTGCTTCCCCGAGTTGATAATTCGTGAGCACATTGACAACGATGTTAGAGGTGTTATATAGGGCGCGGGCCAAAACAATAGTCTTTGCCTTCAACCTGGTGCTCGACATCTCAGCGACGATAGCATATGTAACCGGCCCGATGGTAAAGTCATAGACGAATACAAATAGGATGAGAATCCCGCCAATGGCCCAATTGGAGGCTTTCGTGCCAGCGAAGGAGCAGGCACCGACGGTAAGCAGGATGAGGAAGAGCATGGCGCCACCGCAGAGATGAATTGTGCGTCGACCAGCCTTTTGCATTAGGAACCACGAACCCAGAGTTCCAAGGAGGCCGAGTGCGAGCGAAGTCAGCGAAAGGTTGAAAGATTGGACGGTGGGAAGTCCAGCTTTTTGCATGAAGTATGCGCTGCCCTTTGTTAGTTTAACTGTGTCAACCGTACAGAGAGAGGATACTCACAAGTAGCCCATAATATTAGTACCACAGATGGTCTGGGCAATCCACGTAAAGCACACAACCTCTGTACGCCGAAGATCAGCTCCTTTGAAGAGATCGACCCATCGTGTCCCCGATGACATTTCCTTCTCTAGCTCATTTGTGTGTTCGATCATGGCGATGGTTTCATCAGGGTTGAAATTAGGATCCTTTTCTGGGGATGTGAGACGGAGTAAGGCATCACGAGCACCTTGGCGATCTCCTCGTCGAACGTGCCACCACGGACTTTCAGGAGCCAGAAACACTCCAATGGCAATAGGAACCGGCCAAATCCACTGTATCGCAAAGGGAATACGGTAAGCCCATTGATCGACACGAGTGACGCAGCCACGGTTAACTCCAGCTGCTATAAATTGACCCATGACCCAGCACCTGAACGCGATAAGTAATCAACGTTTGATGATCGCATAAAACGCTACTTACATGTTCACAAAGGTCGTTAGTATGGGCCGCAGCTGCACAGGGCTGACCTCAGATGCATACTGCGTTGTGAGAGTCTGAAACATGCCCCAAGGGATTCCGCAGAATACTTCACCAATGACCAGTGTTTGGACGTTGGGTGCAAAGAAAAGAATGAATATGAAAGCAGTCATAGAAATGAGAGCACCGATCATTGTCTTCCTATAGCCATAACGTTCGCTAACGAAGCCATTGACAATGAGTCCAATGACTTCTCCAGCTCGAGCACCGTTTGACCTACATACGTAAAGTCAGCGAGCTCAGGGTCCAATAGGAGTATTCGTCTTTGACTTACAATGCGCTTTGCCAATTCGCTGGTACACTCCACTTTCCAGTAGCCGGATTCTGCTTACCGTATCTCAGGTTGAACTGTGGACTACCGTACAAGCTTCCCAACAAGGCGAGGTCATATCCCTCCATGATCAAAGCACTAGAAAGCACCACAGACCAACCTACTGCTTTGGGATAAAGTCGGATGGCTTGCAGCAGGGTCATCTGCTTCTCATCGGTGGCAGCATGCTGAGCTTCCTCATTGAAAGTGACATGATGTGTCGCGACAGGCTGCTCGATATTTTTCTCTGCCATCTTTTCGATCAAGTGCGGATCCTTGAGAAGCTAGTGCTGCTATAAGGCGAAGAGATGGCTTTATTTGAGCATCGCATCTTACCGCTTTATAGGATTTCAGTCGAGATTAACACGAGGGATCTTTCTCCGCCGACGATTGCCCCGGATTCAGAAACTGCACATCCAAGGTCTCCACATACGCCATAGGGCGCTTTTTATCCCAAAACATACTGCCAAGCTTTCCCAACACCCCGCAAATGACTTTTGGTACATTCCGATAGCTGTGAAGGAAGGATTCTCGTTAGTGATTAGGTTTAACCGGTGTTTACCCACGGAGACTTGTACTAAAGGAGATGCGCGGGGAAAGCCTACCTTCTGGCACCTCACTCCATGTAAATAATAAAATGAAAGTGAATCGGCGTACTAGTGGCGAGATGGAATAGGCTCTAGATACAAATGCAGGCTTTAAGTCCATAATCTTCGCTGAGCGTCTTCACTAATAGCTTAACTCAAACTCTTGTATTCATGTCTCCCCACGCTAATCCTGCGACACACAAGCGAGTATGGTGGAAGGAAGCGACTTTTTATCAAGTTTATCCTGCGTCATTCAAGGATAGCAATGGTGATGGCTGGGGAGATATTCCAGGGATCATCGAAAAAGTCCCCTACATTGCGTCTCTCGGTGTCGACGCGGTATGGCTTTCCCCGATGTTTGATTCTCCTCAGATAGATATGGGCTACGACATCTCGAATTATGAAGCCGTATACCCGCCTTATGGAACTGTTGAAGATGTCGAAAAGCTTATCGAGGCATGCCATGGCAACGACATGAAGTTGATCCTCGACTTGGTTGTCAATCACACAAGCGATCAACACAGCTGGTTCAAGGAAAGCCGAAGCTCGAAGAACAATCCGAAAAGGGATTGGTATTTCTGGAGGCCTGCGAGGTACGATTCGGAAGGAAAACGCATTCCTCCTACCAACTGGCGTAGCTACTTCGCTGGGGGCACATGGACCTGGGACGAGCATACACAGGAGTACTACCTCCATCTGTACGACAAGTCGCAGCCCGATCTTAACTGGGAGAATGAAGATTGTCGTCGCGCAATCTACGATTCTGCTATGCGCTTCTGGCTCGACAAGGGGATCGATGGCTTCCGCATGGATACTGTCAACAAGTATTCGAAGCATGTCGACTTCCCAGATGCGCCAATTACGGATCCACATAATACCGTACAACCCGCCGCGCAATTCTGGTGTAACGGGCCTAGAATACATGAGTTCATAAGGGAAATGAATGACGAAGTTCTCTCTATGTACAAGACATACGACGGCCAGCCCCTTGTGACTGTAGGGGAGTTGTCTCTGACACCAGAACCTGAGGGTGTTTTGAGCTATGTTAGCACAAGAGCAAAAGAACTCGACATGGTTTTCCAGTTTGACATTACGCATCTTGGGCAAGGCCCTCCTGGATGTGGTAGCAAATACGATTTCACGCCCTGGACGTTACCCGAGCTGAAACGCATAGTCGCAAAATGGCAGGTTTTCATCGAAGGCACAGATGGGTGGACGACCGTCTTCTGTGAGAACCATGACAATGGAAGAAGCGTTTCCCGGTATGGTAACGATGCGCCAGAATGGCGCGAGAAGAGTTCTAAGATGCTTGCCGTGGCCTTTGCAGCACAAACAGGAACTTTGTTCCTATATCAGGGACAGGAGATTGGGATGATCAACGCACCAAAAGAGTGGTCTGTTGAAGAGTACAAGGATGTCGAGTCGCAGAACTATTGGCGCGAAGCCGTGCGGTTGGCCGAGGAAGGGGGAGACCCGACACGAGAAACCCGCATTATATATGGCTTGCAGTTAATGGCCAGAGATCATGCCAGATTACCCTTTGCGTGGAATTCAGAGGTGCACGGAGGATTTTCGATAGGGCAGCCGTGGATGAGAGCACATGATCAGTATGGGAACATCAATGCTGAAGATCAAGAGGCGGATCCCTACAGTATCCTGTCGTTCTGGAAGCGTCTCTTACGACTGCGTAAAGAGCATAGGGACGTCTTCATCTATGGTGCATTTGAGTTGCTTGATGCCGAAAACGTGCATACATTCGTGTATCGAAAGCAATTCATGGATAAGACGGCCATTGTAGCTCTTAATTTCACAACTGAACCGCAGCCGCTATCCACAGAGGAAGGGTTCAAGGTCCTCGTCAGCTCCTACGCGAAATATAGGCCCAGTGTTTTGCAGCCATATGAAGGGCGAATCTATATTAACTACTAGGGGTATCTGTTAGTTCTATATGTACCCAGTCATTGGTGGAAGGTTCCGTTTTCTTCTCTTTCTAGCAAGGTCATTACCAGCTGAGTAATGGCATTGCATTGTATAACTCATCAAATTCTCGTCCTACCCAACCTCCCGTCTTACCGCCTCTTCCTACTATGCCCAAACTGCCTGCTAGCCAAAGCGCGGTCACGAATGCCGACAGGGTGTTGACGCCATACCAGCGCCTTTTTCTGATCAAGTGCCTCTGTGAATCCATAGCTGGAACAGAGGATGGCGTCAACCGTAACCACTTGGCCCACCCCCAAACAAAATGCCAAGTGCCCACGCCCACCAACGCTGCGAAGCCTCCAAAAGATGCTAAAGGATGCAAAGCAAATCCGTGGCTAATGTAGGACAGGCTGATCATGGAGTTGTCCCCATGCATGTAAGGGGGAAGGACCCTGGTGGTCCAGAGGTGAAAGCCAGCCAGTGGAATCAGGATGTAGCCTAAAGCGCTCGTGCCGCTCAAAGTAGGCCATGGTATCGTCTTTCTATCTCGGTGGGTTTCGGCACCATATTTCTTCAAGGCCTGGTGTCTTCGGTAGAATCTCAGGGCAACCCCCGAAGTGATATGGGCGACGAGGGGGAGAGCGACGACCAGCGGTTCAGTCAGAGCGGATTGATAGTATGGACGGGTAAGAAGGAGGTAGCGGTTACTTTCGGGAACGGATCGCGTGAGCAGTGGTATTATGGAGGTATTTGCGACATGGAAGGCGGCGAAGACGGTGAAGGCGTAGGAAGAGTACTTCTGCACCCGGGACACTGTAGAACACATTAGACATGAGCTCAGTTTAGGGCCGAGCTACCAGTGAGCACATACGGTAGTAGGCCGGGCTGTGGTTTCCAAAACCCAGAGTTGTTGACCTCGCTGCTGCTGGCGGCGGAAAATAATCGTCTTTGAACTCTGCCGGTGTTTCCTCGACAGGCGAAGGCTCTATCAAGTGCATGGTTCCGCTCTCCTCATCCATCTCGGATAGCAGCGCCAGGTCTTTTTCCGCCATGGCTGCAATGGTCGGGGACAAGCAGACCACGAGGCGTTATGTATGGCGGAAATGGGATGACGTTGATTCGTACAGGGTCTGTGCACGCGCGGCCGTGGCTATTGTATTCTTTTGTCAACTGCTTCACTTCGTCGCTTCAAATAACCCAAATATAAATAAATTTCTACGGCTCTTTGCGGCCTTCTGCCGCTTGGGCACAAAACAACTCACAACTCGCTGCCAAAATGCCTCCGGTACGTCCCATTACACGTACACCTCCGCATCAGCTAACTCTCTTCCCAGCGTAACGCGCCGCTCCCAAATGCCGTCCACATCTTTAACTGCAAAGTGTGTGACAAAGGCTACTCGCGCCAGATCGACTACGAGAACCATCTAGGCTCCTACGATCACAATCATAAGCAGCGCCTTGGGGACATGAAGAAGATCACTGCTGCCAACGAGACCGACCGCCCCGCAAAAGCCTCTTCCGACATGCGCAGCATTTCCGTCGAAGGCGCTACAAAGGCCTCAGCTACGGGCGGGCGTTTTCAACAAGCTGGCGCATTTCATGCATCTGCCGTAGGGAAAGGGTTCAAAAAAGTCGGAGTGGCTGTCCACACGGCACCTAAGGCCCCTGCCGTGACAAAGCATGATGCTGAAAAAAATTCGGAACAAACGTCGACTGAGCCCGTGCCTGCACCCAAAGCTGCTGCTGTGACAAACCTCGATACTGAAAAAGATCTGAAACAGACGTCGACTGAGCCTGTGCCTCAGCCCATTGTCGATACAGATGCTGGACCACTAAAGGATTTAAAAACACCTGAAGACGTGATCGTGTTGGACAATGCTGACCGTAAAAATGAAGAGCGAGATCCTGTAGATTGGAACTGCCCCATCCTCTGGGAGTATCTGGGCGCCTCGAAGGATTCCAGCGCCAGTGATCAATACGACTTTAGGAAACCAACTGGCTGCGATCATGCTACTTGCTCAGGCCGTGTCGTTACGACCACCGAGGTTGACGACGATGGCTGGTTAGTACTGCCCCACTGAAGAGGCGCCGTCTCAGCCTTAATCCCATGAATATTGACTGACTGCATGTACATGAGCTGGGTGGACCGTACGATTGATTGGCTGGCGTACGAACGGGCATTATGATACCCAACTGGCGTTTCGGTAATGTTGCATAAAGTGACATCACTTTCAATTCGTACAGAGAAGTTGCCATTCTCTAGGACTATGCGACCTTCGGGTTGCTAGTTACTCGAGATAGGCATCAGTGCGATATCTGCGATCTCGGGTTGCACGTAATAAAGCTTTGGAATCAAAGTATATAATGAATGTGTGAGCGAGTCTTACTGAACTCGACCATGAATTGCATCTATTGGTCATTCCATACTTACCACTTCATTGTGATTGCTGGAGATCCACTGTCGAAGTATACTATCCTTCTCATGCCCATGGCAAAGTGTCCAGTAATTCTTCCATGCATACTCCGGCAATTTCCCATTCCGAATAAACAGTGGCTTTTCATCGCTATGAACACAGTGGACCATCCCAATGACAATACATAAGCCCAATATCCACCATCCGACCTCATCCACATAACCAGGGGTTCCTGACATGCAAAGTACACATGCTAGAACAATGATGCGAAGAAGAGCATGGTAGCGGGGCAAGGCGCTTGAGTGGCATATATATTACCTTTTTACAGTTTGACATCGTCTTCTGCATAGACTGAAGGTTTAGTAGGGCCGCACATTGAAATTTAGCGTCGGAAGGACCCTCCAGATTGTTTCACCGTGGCAGGCTTCACAACCGATGCTCTCGGCATCATTATGTGCTGATGCTGGGGAAAGAATTTGTGTAGAAGTGCGTCCTTCGGTTGAATACGCTTCTGTGGGTTCCAGTTCAAGCAGGCAGCTAACAAGTTCGCGAAATTAGTCAAATCGGCCGAAGATGGCTTATTCCTTGTCATGTCCTTCGTGGGTTCTGTGATTCGCGTTTTCAAGTCTCTCCAAACCTTTCTCTGCTGTTCTACCACACGGACATACATCTGGTCATTGTTATCAGAACGGTATTCAAGAAGATCCGGCAGTATAGGATAGTATGGCTTCCCAGTTTTGGAAATACTTACTCTTCCAAGAGAATCAGTCTCTTTACTGATAAATTTCAGCGAAGCTCCAAACTCAAAGTGTGCCGTCACATTGAGAGGGTTTCCTTTCTTGAGAAGCTTCTCGGAAGGCCAACCCAGACAGTTCATGAAAGCATTAAGCATGTGGTTGTTGCTTTTGCCGGTGAACAGGATCTTGCCCGTCCACAATTCATAAATAGTGCAACCAATAGCCCACATGTCAATTCCATGACCGACGTTCATACCCAGTATGATCTCCGGTGCCCTATAAAAACGACTGACAACATATTCTGAGCGTTCCATGATGTCGCGCTTATCTATCGCGGTGCCAAAATCGGCAAGCTTGACGGTCTTTTTGTCCAAGGAGACCAAGACATTGTCAGGTTTCAAGTCGCAATGAATGATCTGACAGTTTTGCAAATGCTGTAGCCCGGCGAACATCTGACGTGCGTATGTCTGCACGGCTTGAATTGAAAGTCCGTGGTTGTTGGTTTCTTCCTTTAAAAGATCTCGCAAATTCATCGACATGTGTTCGAATACAGCACACAGATGACCTTTGTGATCAAAAGAACCCAGCAGTCGGATCACATAACGCTTATCCTGTGGATCAGCTTCGTTCACCTTGCGTAAGATATCCATCTCTTTCTGGCTTGACTTCCTCATAAGATCATTTTTGCGGACCATCTTGATGGCTACTATCTTGTGTTTACCATCACCTTGCACCGTAACGTCTTCGGCTTCCACAACATTGGCGAACACACCCCGACCAAGATTCCTGATCAATCGATAGCGTGCACCGTTGACGAGCTCATTAGGAATCAGTTTATAGTATGCCTCTTTATCATCCCAGTTGTCGAGAAGCTTTTCGTCAAGTACTACTCCTTTTGCATTCGCCTCTGCTTGTTCAGCAATTGCTTTTCCAGCTTCTTCATCAGGATCGGATTCGGATTCGGATTCAGAGGCAAACATGTCAAACTCTTTCTTCTGCTTCTTAACAGGGATGGCTTTGTTGTCGGGCAGCGCTGAAAATAGTTGGGAACTAGTTTCGTTGTATGCATCCGAACGAAGTTCCATATGCTGGGTCTTTTGAGCAAAACGATCGCGGTCATCGAGCATATCCTTAGTTGGATCATAATTGGCGGCAAAAGGACTCTGCGTGGACCGGACGCTTCCCGCGGTGCTATCTCTCTGCTTGTCAACCTCCATAACATCTGGGGAGGTAGGGAAAGAACCTAAATCTGGGGTAAACGGAGACGCCATAGGTGACATGGAGCGTTCCGTTGGTGCTGCGGGTGAAGCGACGTTTGGAGTTGTTCTCTCGGATGTATTGTTAAGGATAGCTTGTTGCAAGAGTCTATCTTTTTTCTCGACAGCCTCCCGAATTGCAGCCCATTTCCGTCGCTTCTCCGCGCGTATTTCTTCGATAGATTTTTCCTTCTTAGGTATGAGGTCGTACATGTCTTCGGACTCTTCATTCACATTTGTCATGTGTGTATTCTTTTTCTCAACGTCCTCGGATATGGAAGGACGCGTCTCAAGATTGGCCTGGCCGTAAGACTTGGATTCCTTCTCATTGCCATCGCGCCGAGCGTAGCCGTGTCCGTTGTGCAGTGGGATATCCACTGAAGGCAAGTTCTCATGAAAATTAGGTACAGGCCGTGGATGCTCGTTGTCAGCATAGGAAATGGGCTTTGCAGAGCCGCGGCCATCGAAGGATGTACCCTTATGCACGGGCGCCCGAGCATCTTCATAGGGGAAGCGTGAATTGCGGCCACTGTGCCTGCTATGATCGGCGTGATGACGTTTATCTGGCCAGCTTCCACGTGAAGGTGATGCTTTGCGTTTGTGATGAAACCGAGAGTTGCCGACCTCGTAGGTTCCATCGCCTCGGTTACGACGATAAGGCGAAGGTGACCGCGACCGTGAAGGTTCACGTCTATGACGGTACGGAGGAGGTGAACGAGAAGGCTTGCGACGGTACGGAGAGGGGGATCGAGAACGAGAGTGCTTGCGACGATATGGCGAAGGGGAACGGCTCAGAGCCCGCGAATTGTAATCTATCACAGTTAACGATGAACACATTAGGCCGTAGCGGCAGCAAGCAGCAATATAACACACCATGATCATCAGAATCTCGGCCACGAACAAAGGGCTTGTGCGATGCCCTGCTTGAGCCGTTAACCGGGGGTTCGATGGGCTGACTGATGTTGTTTGCCTTCTGCAGATGTTCGGAGACTTGCCCTGTCGATTGTTTCGCGCGGAAGGCCATTTTGGTGACGGCCTGCTTCTTCCAGCTCCCTGCGAACAAGTATTTCCAGAATGTGTGTCAGCTTACTTCTTTCTTGGGCCAGAATTGAGTGTTTCTACCACTTACTATATGCCCCAAGAGTAATCACTCAACTTGCCTGTTTGCGCAGGCGAAGGAGCACGCAGACCAGAGACGAGAACAAGAGCGCACCTCGCTTCAGGATTGAAGAGGGATCTGTACAGCTGTAGCTCTTTGCAAGGGTACCGAGTGGAGTGAGCGCGATGCGACAGCAGCGCACGGTGGGTGGTGGGGAAGTGAGGTGAGCTTGAGCCGCGATTGAGGTCATCCAAAACATGGCCACTTTTCGAGTCTAGCGCGAAAGCAGACTGTAGCCCGGCGCACGGTTCAGGTCACGTGTACTTACATTCACCATCTTATCTGCTCGCTCCATCACTTACTAATGTAGTTAAATCAGTTCAACTAACGTGCCCACCGTACACCTACGCATTCTTTTCAGTTAAAGAGAACCCTTTCAGTCTTTACTGGTATTCATTCTCGCTATTCATTGTGGCTAGAGAGACTCCTGCAGATCCAACAATATTAGCAGGTTTTGGTTTTTTCTTTCTTAACGTTCATTCGTTCTCGAGACATTGTTATGAGAGCGGTGCGGATGACTTGAGATGCGTAGGACATCAGTTTACTACCACAACCTCCGCTTCGTTTTCGGGGTGTTGGGTGAAGCTGTGCCATCATCCTGGAGCGTGCTACGGTACCCCTGCAGTAAGTTGGCAAATGCAAAATTCACATGCACCGCCGTTGAACTGAATGCTGCCCACGTCGGGCTTGAAGCCTATTTTCAGATCTAGAGTCCGTGATGCTTCACTTTGATCGCCTGCCGCGGCGTCACACTATAAAATTTCTACTATACCGCACTACTAGTTTAACGCATTATTCTGGTGCAACGTCGCATGTCCGCACTAACAACCCAGCAACTGCCACAACTCGCCTGTTCAGACTTCAAAGCATAAAGAAGCTCGCGACTGTGGTCACCAGCAGCCTCACTCCAAATGTTCCAGCTCGCCAGAGCATGCCCATGTCGTGACATGACCCTGCGCCTTAAGATGGCCATTTATGGCCACATAATTTGTAATTCGAGCCTTTTCAGCAGAAGATTCCCGGCATTTACCGCAAGCCTCATACGATCGAATTGCGGATGATCGACAGCCCAGCCCAAAAGATCGTCCAGCCTACGCTCAGCCAGGTAACCCGGCCGGCGAAGCTGCATGGTATGTCGTACGTCGAGAACACCACGATTCGCACTGGGCGATTCGAATGTATTCATTATTATCACATTCTTTGAAAACAGGAAGCGTGAGAACAAGGTAGTAAGTTTTGTCCAAGGTTTCCTTTTGGGAGACTAGTCATTCGAATGCGAGGCGTCCCAGCTCCGCAAAAAAAGCTCGACAAAGCCAAGGTCACTGTCCTGTGATACAATTTTACTACTGACTTGGCCCGAATTATATCGGTGTTGCGAGCACAGGCCTTACATTAAGTTCCTCCTGCAGGATCTCCATGGACAATTTTACCATGTATGGTTGGGCGTGAGTATGGAGACATTTATAGCGCGCACATAAGCTTTTTGTTGAAGATTGTCGAAGAAATGGGCAGCCGATCTGTGCAGGCATCCAAAAACATCCCGAGCATGACCAGTCATGTTGGTTGCGCATGAGGTTTTACATTAGTGTTCGTCTACGGATCCATTATCGATTTTGATGCATAGTTGTCCGGAGCGGTGACGACTTTTTACTGGAAGTGGCAGCTCGGCAGAAGGCGTTGCACACGGACGGAACCCTTCTCGAACAACTTGCAGACGTTAGGAAATCCATGTCTTTGCCGAGATGGTGGCGAAGCGCCTGGGCACTATTTTATTCCAAGTAAACTCAAAATGGCAAAGCTGAATGATTATTAAACTTCAACGAGCAAAGCCATCCCCCATGATCTACCTTCCATCTGCCCGTCGCGATACAATGATGCATTTGAATGATGCAGTTGAACTTGGATATGGTGCAGGTGCCGAAGGTAGTTTAGTTCTTCTAAGGGGGGCTTTGGTTCTCTAGTATGGAAGAGCCACGGGAATGGAGTTTGGAACAGACCCTGCGCCTTAATGCGGTTCGGTAGCAACACTAGCAAATTGTGGAAACCGGGAAATTACTTAAGCTTTCCCGGTAAGTTTACTGGCGACGAGTAACAATAAGAATTGCGATAGCAATGCCGAACAGGTGGTTTATGGGGAGCCGTTGCCTTCAAGCATGGTATGCGGGAAACGAGTCGTGAATCAGTTTATCCATGAAACAAGTGAGCAGTGTTGCTCTAGGTTTTCTTTTTCTTTTCACATATCAGAAGGGACCCCTGCACCATGCACGCCACTCGTTGTCCGTGTTACCTCGTAAATGGATAAAAGGGATATTTCCTCGGGCCAGGTTCACTAATAATTGGGTTGACAAAGGGTAATTCCACAAAAGGCGCAGCTAAATAGCGCTATCAAGCGACTGAACAGTGGCGATCCGTCGTGTATCAGCCACGGTCTGGGCTGTGCAGAACCCCAACCCTATGATGTCTGGGCTTAGAGAAGTCTTACGTATGCAGAACTTGGAAGAGCATTGAAAGTTGCGATGGGAATACTGCAGAAAGAAGCATGGTTTTCTCCGTGGTTGTTTAATACCATTCGTGGCTAATTCTGCTGCCTTGCCCTGTAGCTTTGCTGGCCGAAACAATTCGTGCGTTGAATACCAAATATACAGATGTTGGTACTGGCAGCGCAACGTACGTTGTTTTGTGTGATCTGTGGCAAGGAAGTGACCAAGGGCGCCATGCAGGAATCCAGCGAGAACGGGAGGAGGAAGTTCCGGAAAGCCTGATAGGCTGCTCGCTCTCGCACGCCATGGAGATCAAAGTAAAATACGCTTAATACGTTGTGATAATCTCCAAGCTACGCGTCCCCTCAGCCAGCGAAGATCACATGTACTGTGCTGCTGCAGCCCGCTGCCCAGAGCTCAGAAAAGTCCATAGGTCGAGGCGGGCTGCCGGCGAAATAATCGGTCAGAGCTTTGAGCACTTATACGTCTACTTTGCATTCTGCTATCCTAGTTGGAGGATCCAGGACGTATTCTCAATAGCGCCTCGGAAGATGCCTGGCCAATCATCAGGATAAACTACGTGGACGGAAGGGTGCGCCTGCCCTTTGCAGGCAAGCGGGTGGTCATATCGATGTTTCTTCCAAGGTCCATACGGCCCTTCAGCGATGTGGGCTTGATCTTGCACCAGCCCCCAGAGGCACTAGCTGCAAGCAGGTGCGTCAAATGGGCTCACAATTTCGAAAAGCAGCAGTGCTGTGTGCATCTGAATGTTTCAATGAAACATGGGCTAGCGGGCAAGGGCGGGAGATGGACGATGGCGTGGAGGCCCTTGAATGCTCGCTTCGTGATCGACTGTTGGGCCGTGTGCAGCGGAGGGCAGAGCCGTTGAGAGGCTCACGCGAAAGTGTGTCCGTTTGCGAAGGACCCACGACGGACCGGTGCTCTAAAGCAAGCCATATCGTACCCTTTCCCCTCCCGAGGCATGTGATGAGGGACTGCGAAGGACGGTGTGGTTTGAAGCGTGGGCGTGGGAGGAGTCGTGGTCGGGACGGGCGCAGCAGTCTGCGGGTGCCGGTATCCAGGCTCACGATGCTGCCTTTGTAACAATCGCAACCCAGACTCGCAACAACCAGAAACGGCGTCATGGCCATTTGCGCCCGACTAAAAGGTCGGAACGAGCAGTCCGATGGCCAGGGGAGCATCGAAAGCGCAATCCAACGAGCTGAGACGGCGGGTATCGGGCCGACTCCCACTGGAGCGTTCTGCCGGCTTTGGCCATACTCATCCGCTTTGTGGACGGCAGTGCCTGGTAGCAGCTACTCAAAACGCGCTGCTGAGTGACGGTTGGGTTGTTCTCAGGGTCTGGATCGCCGCAAGAAGCCTTGCCCCTAGTCAGTCCGTACATCCAAGGTTTGTAGCGTTACCGACACGGATTTGACTTTACCTACAAGGCCGTGTGAGCCACCGAGCTGTGCTGAGCCCGCCCGGGCCTGGCCGATACTGCAATTCTCACCAGCTTCAGTCAGCCGTCCTGTCTTAGCCGTCGAGAAGCCCAATCCCGCGGGCCTTGATTCCACTTGGCGCTCAAAGTGACAGCCGCGAAGAGCGGCGGCCTGGCTGCTTCCGACTGCACCGCGTCCTGATCCAACTTCCCCGCGCCTGTATGTCTGATGGTTCACTATACACTAGCCTCGATCTCCTGGTCAAGGCGCTTGTCAGCAGCGTGAACGCAAGGGTTAGCCGGCTCTGATAGTCCCCCCTACGCAACGCTCCAGCAGCCGACATTATAGAAGCTAAAGCCCCAAATAGAGCAGCCTTGGCCACTACTATACATTCAGCATACTGCATTTTCTTTCGAGGTTCACTACCTTGATTTCTCTCGATCGCATGCTTCGATATCGACATGATCTCATTGAGGCCTTCAGAATCTGCAAATTCATCACCAGGTGAGACGGCTGGTCAGCCCATCTATCAGACCTTTTCTTATAGCGACAGTAGGAGCAAATTATTGGTATGTCAGTGACCTACCACACGCCATGGACGGCTTGCCATCAGACCCCACACACCCCCGGATGCTTCGAAGGGCGTCCGAGGCCATGATTCCTTCAAACACTTTCAACAGGTAGGTTCATTTTTCTTTTAGCTTCAACGTCCTCAATACTGGCAAGGCATTCTCGGGGTGAAGGTTGGCCATCGCATGCGGAACCACCGGACAGTCACCATTTCAATAGGGTCATTGCGGGCAAGCAATATCCATCAGCAAACTCGTTCATAAGCTCCATACGTGAGCGGACAAGAAACGTGGAACCCCTTCTGGATTTTTTTGGAACCCCACGCTGAGCCTCTCGAACCAGACTGGTGGGAAGGCTCTCCACCATCCGTGCGACCCGAATCGTCATGACTTGTCAACTCTCGGTCACTCCTCGAGAAAGAGACACTCCCACGCGTATCCAGGAAGATGAGCAAACGTTAAAGCGGTTCATGGCGAGATGGTCGACCAATTCAAAAATAGCAGATCAAACAACGGGGATACCCATTCTTTCGACCAATGAACTACTCGCCAAAATCAAGGAGGGCTCAGTTGATACGTGTGGCCAACATGTGATACTTTTTTTTCTTGATCGGTTCCATATTCCGCTAACCCTAACTATAGTCAGGAAACCATTGCATGGGATCACGGCATAACACCACTTCATGTCGACACATCTGCAGTGCTTCGAGCACAATCGGTAGCGGCTGCTGGAAATCACAAGGCACCCCTCGCACCCAAACAAGGTCTTGCAGGAGCCATGGCCAATGCCAGGAGTCAGCACCAGTCTCCAATTTCAGGTACCTACGCGCTGCGCACACCGCGAGGGAAGATCACCTCGATAGCATGCGAGAGCTGTAGGAAACGAAAGTCAAAGGTACGTTTTGGTGTCGATATTGTGGGATCCTTTTAATGGTGGTCTTGTAGTGCGACGGTGTGAGGCCGAAATGTAACACTTGTCAAACCAAGAATCTGTCATGCATTTACGATGTGGCCGAGGATGGAAAAACCACAACACAACTCCGAGCCCACGTGAGGAGATTGGCGAAAGAGCTTGATGACATGAAGTCAATTGTATCGTTGCTTGCTTTGGCATCGGATCGAACGTCAGCCGCTAGTTGGGCGAGTGAGTTGGAAAAGAATGGATTCGCCCATCACTCAGCCGAAGAAATAAAGAAAGCTCTTCAAGTATGTGCTTTGTGTCCTACAAGCGCAATGTTCTTTGCTAAATTTCCATAGGAAGTCGGTGGCCAGTCATCACATTTACTCGAGCAGGACGAATTCGAAACCCCTGGGAGCGAGCAATTCACTCGTCCTTCACGGAGCCTGGAACCATCTTCGTACGATGGAGGTTCCTCGCGAGATGAAAGGTAAGAAGAATTTGCAGGCGTTGACATGAATGAGTGACTAATAGGATCTAGTCGTGAACAGAGTCAATCTGCCATGACTTTCCAGAATGGCGACCATATCGTCAACGGCATAGCATCCTTTCCACAACCCGGCGGTAATGAAATCAGCAAGTTTGGTTACGATTGCGCAGTTTACCGGAGGACGAAGCGGGAGATGCTCGCGAACGGTTGGGACGAAGCACAAATATTCGGGAGAAACGAAGTCGACGTAGACACCCTCATTCTAGGGTTCGTAGATCCAGCGGAGTCTCAGCCGGTCCCAACCTGGGCAGCTAAGACGGTCAACAAGATGCTGCCAACGGCAGCAATACCGATACGGCTCGCCTCGGCCTTTCTCTTGACAAAAATGATGCGGGTAGGTCTCTTTGGAGTTCCATCGCATAACGATATACTGATTGGTACAGTGGTTGGTGTGGCCAAGTGTGGAAAATATGAATTCCATGCCAAAATGGTTGATGCCTCTTGCAAGGCAAGATTGTTCGGCCTATGATTTACTTGTTGATCTTCTGCCGTGGTACGATGCTCCCGTATAGCCTTCGAGTCCGTACCAAATCTAACTCTTATACAGGCCCCAACTCCGCCAATATCTCTACCAGCATCCGGAAGAGTTCACAGCAGGGGCATTCCTTGGTCTTGTGAGCATCGATTGGCCCTATCCGGATGATTCTTGCCACTACTGGGACATTGAAGTGGGATGCACAAGGCTTGCGCCGGTTTTCGAAGCGCACATCAACCAGCTCAGCTCTTGGACTTTGGACGCAAAGGCTCTCGAGTTCATCCCCCAGGTCGAGAATATGGTGCCCATCAATCGGTAATTGTGAGCATAGTACTCAATAACTCTACCGTTTGTGTGTCATTCACCATCTTGCTCATGACTTCGAGCGTTGTACATCATTTCTCTGAAGTTTTGATATTTGCTTTGTTTAGCGTTCGTCAGCGGTGTACAGGTCAACATGGTAGGGTGGCATGGGCGGAGGCATTTTTCTGCGTATTTTTAGCTATGCATCGCGCGGCGGTGTACGTTTGATGAATTGGCAAGCTACATGCCAAACACAAAAGGGAAATGGGGATATAGTAGACATGAATGATCGGGAGAAGTATCGTGCGACTTGATTTGCAAGCGACTGGTGTCTGTTCACCGCCTCAAAAGCACGGTGGCGCATTCAACCAAATATATGCTGCAGTGCGGCATAGTCTGCGGCTGCCTACTGCCGTTTGCGGGACCTTTGGACTCCACTCTATGGCTCGCATCGAAGGTAGTGCGCGGGTGCCAATGCTGACGCCGCTAAGTATATGCTGGCTATAACGGTTCTTGGTATCGCTGGTCTAGGCTGGCCTAGGGGTGTGCAGGCGAAGGATTTCGAGGTGTAAAATACGGGTTCTCTACCCCTATATAAGGATGCTGTTGTGGGCGCCTGACTAGTTTATATGTGCCTCTTGCAAGCATATCATGTTCCGCGGAAGCTTCTTGATTGGTGAGTCTGCTCTGGTGACATTGGCTCTCCTTACTGCGGGTGGTGTGAGAAATGTGATGTTCAGTGCTAGATAATGTAGTGGGGCCTGCTTTACATGTTCTTACTAGATGTTCTAGGCCTGGAGTGTGTTGGTCTCGTGTGTGTGTAAGTCGGTGTGTGCATCAAGCAAGTTTACCGAGAAATTGAGGATCGAGTCACACAGAAGTGTTCCAACCTGCACACCGCTTCTCATATAGCGCCGTTGGTGCGACCAGTTGCCTTTGAGCTTGTTTCACTCCGATGAGCCTCTGCAAGGTTACACGTACAGGGACAACGTACACATTTGCTGGTTGAGCGCCATCTAAATTTGAACATGGTGGGAAGGACATCTTGATACTGGTTTATTGGAGGGCCAAAACATCTACGCATAGCCGCTCCAACGTCCATTGTCACGTACGCCTACGTTGGCCTGCAGGAGATTCATAGAATGCACGTCATGCATGCGAACCTAGCCACACAGAGGTCGCAGAGCGTGATACCACAGCAATGAAGAGTGTCAAGGACTAAGAAAGGCAATAAATAATGTTTGATGACGGGTAAAAAGAAACAGGTATCTTGAGGCAAACTATGCAAGTCATGTGACGCTAGGGACGAAGAATGACTGGAAGAAAATTGAACAAGGAAAACAAGAAGCTTAACACTGGTTGCATCCCAACTCCATCAAGGAATTAACGCCATGCGCCCATCTGTAAAACGTGCGGGTGAGCGAAGAAAGGGGTGCCGGGTAGTTGAGAAGACATGGCAACCACACATGGTACGATCTTGTAGAGGATCCCGAAGCTCATCGTGTTACTCGGCGAACCCAGATTGCACTTTCGCTACCATTTGGGTCGGCAGCCTCACGTTTGCGCAGTGCACGGTGTAATTTTAACCCTACTTCATGCTCTTGACGCTTGATCCCTGCTAGCTCATCTTCAAAATCTTTCTTACGCTGTTCTACAAGCCTCATCCTCTTAAAATCAGTAATCATTGGGTTTGGTGGGGCCATGTTGTTCAGGTCGTTAAGCAGGCGATAGACATTGTTCCGTCGCACCCGCAGATCCTCTATCTGGGATTCAAGGAGCTCAATGTGGTCTACGGCAGCGATTTCAGTGGGTGGTCGAGGAAGTGCTTTGTGTGTGCTTGTAGAGAAGGTGGATTCTGGCCGTGGAGAAGGGGGCCCGGAATTCATTGTGTTGCGCACAGAAGAGGCCGCAGATACAGCAATCGGCTTACGAGACGGAATCCTATCAGCACCCGGAACAGGGCGTTTACGGTTAAGAATGGAAGAGGCAGCAGGAATAGGTTGGGCTGGAGTTTTGGAGATCGGTAGAGCAGGTGGGGGCGAAGGTGGGGGCGATTGTTGGTAGGTTGTGCCGCTATTATATGTCGTCCACGAGAACCGACTTGTTGGTCCGTTATTCTTACTGCCAGCGGATCTCGGAGTGCCCTCACTCGATTTTCTGGGAACGGTTGTGTTAGGTGTAGTAGGTTGAGACTGCGCCGGTTCGAGTTGCGAGATATTGCCGGCAATAGCGGTTGCGATTGGAGGGTCTTTGTTTGTTGGTGTCACCGGGCTTGGATAAGAATAAGGATTGAAGGTCCCAGGGGTATGCGGGGAGGTGGGAGACGCGACTGCCCTTGGTGGGGACGTTCCCGCAACCTTGAGAGGAACAACAGGCTTAATAGATTCCTCAGGCATGTCAACCTGGTCGCGGACCTCTGCGACGGATGCGGTATCAGGAACACGAGCAACGGGGGTTGCAGGAGAGTTTGAAGGCTTGCCTTCGAAACCTCTTTCCGTCTTCCGTACAAAGTTTAGAGGCTTGTCCGATAGTTTATCTTTGAACGGTTTCACAATTTCTGCGCGTCCAGAAGCTAAGCTCCAAGGTTCGCGTGGTTTAGTTTCGACTGGTACGGGCTTGGTGCCGTAACGATTCGCGCGTTCTGCAAGTGACTGATTTCTTCTTGATTTTCCGTGTTGTGCAGTCACCGTCACGTCGTACCCGGTCTCGCGAAGACGAGCTGATGGGGGAGGAGTGCCCGACTTGCTATAGGAACCTGGACTTACTTGCGCGGCTTTCCCAGCATTGCTTGAGGTAGGCTCGCCAGAATACTCATCCCACCGAACCTTGCTATTAGGGGCCACTTTGCCCCCCCAGAACTTCTGCGTAGCTGCTGATTCACGGCCGCGAATCCCAGGCGCTCCAGGCGCCGCCTTGCGCATCACAGGTATGTTACTAACGCCCCGAGGCGATGGGGTCAACTGGCCACGACTCTCGTCGACAGGGGAGACGTCGCGCATCGAACGGAATCTTCGGGGCTGGCCGGCTTGTTCCTGAAGGTGAAGGTCGGGCTCTGGGGAGCTGGGCGGGGATACGTCGAAAGTGCGTGGTTCGGCTTCTCGCGGCTCAGGGTTGAGGACGGCATTAGGTGAAGGTTGCGAGTAAAACGAAGACATGGTGGGAACTTCGGATACTCTTTGTTCTTGTGTATATTGAGGTGAAAGAGGGTAGCTAAATCAATCATGTAAGTAGTGGATGGCAGAGATCGGGCAAGGGTGACTGACTAGGCTTGTGGGCCAGAGAAAGCATCAGGCTTGTGATTGGCAATTTGAGCTTGGGCGACGTGGGGAATGTATCGGAGTTGATCCTCGTCGTAGGTCGTTTCAACGAGCACAGGATTGCCAATCTGCCTGTCTTTCTCCCGTACATGGCCTTGCAATCGCTTCCACATGATCGGCCTAGATGAAGTGCGAGTCAGCAGATTTCACATTATAAGCAATAGAGGTGGCGGGCGGAGCAAGAGTCTAGGGCGTGTACCGAAGGTCAGATAGGTTCCGAGATCAGCGTCACTGGGTGAGCGATTGCGCCCGAGTTTCGCGGGCTCCCATGGTAGCCAGGACAAGCCGTAGCACTTTGTAATGCGCCGGAGGATGGCATATGAAGCACACGAGAGGCAGGGCAAGTCTCCCGATGAACGAGGCCAAGATGGTGGTAGTGGTGGTAGCAAAACGGAGAATGCTGTATACATACCGAGTAGCGACAGCGATAGTGGCAAATGGAGCGCTGCTGCTAGCTATGGCACACCAGAGAGTGGTGAGAGCCGTGGGAGCAGTGAGCGTGGTGAGGCAGGGTCGCACTCGACTTGGACGTCAAAAAAGGAACGGGAAGGAGCGTGACGCGGACGCGCAGCACTCTTGATGGCAGAAGGTGCGATGGCCGCACGGAAGGAGTGCGGGCGGCGGGGCTGCTGATTGGGCAGAGAGACCAAGCGGGCGGCGACATAGAGAGCTGCACGACACGATATACGGTATACGATATATGCTGGCAGTCGGTCCCAGCACGCCCAAGGCGCTTGCAGTTGATGCCTTGACAAGAGAGCCCTCTCGACGGTCAAGCCAGCGAATGCGGCCTTGGGTCGGGGCCCGAAATGAATGGCTTTCCTGCGTTTCAGTAGCTGTGTCGGCTGTTTCAGATAGCTGGCCACAACCACACTTGACTTGCCGCCCGCCTTCGTCATTGTATATTTGTATATACGTGCTTCGTGCTGCGTAGCCACCTCGCGGTGATTTTGGCTGTCTGCGGCGGACCCGGGCGGTTGGCGTCCGGCGGGCGTCCGGGCGCTGGCTGTAATCAACATATCCATCAACTGCTGGTTATTGTTAGCGCAGCCTGGTCTTGTCAGCGTCGGCCATTTCCCATCGTTCCCTCCTTCTCCGCCCCGCCGCCTTCTTCCACATCCCCCCACCCACCTCGAGTCCGTCTTGTAGTGCCCATCACACTCAAACTCCGATATGGCAGATGGTAACCTGTCTTCATTCTACAACCCCATCTCCATCGCTAATACCGTATAGCTACAGCTACCCCTCCACCCGCTGCTCAAGTGTAAGCACTCAAACTCTGTCCCGTACCGCCTCGCTGATATCTTCCGTCCAGAGCGTCACCCGTAACCCCTATCAATCTCATCCTACTTTCGCTTTTTGTCTTTCTGGTATATCTCCGCCTCAAGCCTGCAAAGCCGCAGACACTTCCGAAAGCCCCACCCCCCACCGTCTTCCGCACCTTTACTCCTCCGGAGCTTTTCCCTTATAATGGCCTGAACGGTATGCCTGTGTATCTCGCCGTTCGTGGGCGTATCTTCGATGTGACGTCGGGGAGGAACTTCTACGGACCAGGCGGTCCGTATGCCAACTTTGCTGGACGGGATGCTAGTCGAGGACTCGCGCATGGCAGCTTCGACGAAGACATGCTGACCAAGGATCTGGATGGCCCGATCGACGACCTGAAAGATCTAAACGATGAGCAGGAGGAGGCTCTACGTGGCTGGGAAGATCGCTTCTCAGAGAAATACTTAGTTGTCGGCAAATTAGTCCCGGTCGGAAGCGCTGAGGCGAAAATAGCAGCCACCTAACAGTAGATATGAGCCATCACTCATTTAATAGCCATCAAAAGGTGCATGTTCGGGATGACCTGGTAATGGTATGGTTTCAATACGGTTACAACATCTCAGAAAGTCCTGCGTGATCTACCACTGAAATGACGTCTCCTTCGAGCACTGGGGGTCCAATAGGAATGAGCATCTCTACCACGAAACGGTGTGACATCCTTTTTCATCAGAGTGCGCACCTTCGTTCATTGTGTGCAGTTCCGCAGCGTATAGAAATCTCCGTCTCATAGTAATTCAATATTCAAAGATTCGACTATACCATCGGGCCTTCCTTGATCCCATTTTTGTCCTCTTATATCTGTCACCCAAAATCGAGAAAGACAAGCTTCAATCGGGGTTTCCACTCCAATAGGACGCGTACTACACAGTAATCTTGGTGTGAATTCACAGTATTACCTGCAGTCCCGGACGCCAAGCACGAAAGCACCTTTCTGGCCGAGTTATCTTAAGGGAGTAATGTCTTGGTTTGCATTAGCCCGTCTAGGTTAGCGCATCTTCCGATTGTTGTTTAGAATAAGTCACGTCGCCTTCCCACTTCTCTCACTCCTCCCACCCCAAAGCTTCTTTCCATATAAAATATCGGTTTTATCGGCTCATTAGTCCAATCTCAACTTGCCTCAACCTCTTTCAAACTTGAGCACTTGCAATATTATAACATTCCCACAAATCAACAGACTATGGCACCTTCAGTCAACAAAAACGCGACTCCAAAGAAGGCCAGCACTTCTGGCGTCAAAAAACAAAGTCGCTCCGCTGTGAAAGCTAAACGCGGGTCAGCAATGGCCAAGATGCAAGCCTTCTGTACGTCAACCTATGCTCCTCCTCGATTGAGAGACGCGTCGTGACGCGTTTCTTTATCGCAACCGCGTACTTTTAGATTTATTCAAGCGTTTCTGAGTATGTCTTGTGCTGACATTATGATGCAGTCAAGAAACACCGCGCCGATTACAAGAGCTTAGACTTCAAGGAGCAGCAGAAGAAGCTAGGCGAAGATGTGAGTTTATTTACCATTCTATCCGCATTCCACCTCCGTAACAACTCACCTCGGATTTTGCCCTGCACCACTACTTACTCTCTGTTTCCTTTCACCTTGCTTATATTGAGTTTTTGGCTATGTTCCGACCGACTTTGGGCCTCTTATGCTGATGCGTTTCGACAGTGGAAGAAGAGTTCGGAGAATCCGAAGAACTCTGCCTAGATCATTTCTCCTGGCGTGCGACTTCAATGTACTCTTTTGTAGAGAAAGCTTCGATCCATGCGGCAGATACGGGATGACTCTCGCAAGATGTGGTCTGGCAGCGCTGCAATGTTCCATAGCGCAGTTTCTCCGAGATGCCCTTGCACTGCACATATACCTAACGGTGTTACTGCCATCAACTTTTTTTCCATTTCTTGCAAACGGATGAATCATGTATAGTTTATGATTGCGGGAATTGGTGGGTGGGTTTGAACTTAGTGTTTCATCATTCAGTATGCACATGAAATCCGAATTCTGCAACAGAATACTTTTGTCTCATGAAAGGATGACGCCTAAGCGCTTCCGAATGGTTATTTGTTAAATGATGCCACTGGCTTAAAAAAGGGCCTGGTATTACCGTGGATATTATGGAATTTATATTTTAACGACGTCTTGCGTATTGCTTGCATTGTACCTGCAGCTATCATTTAGGCTAATTTCTAACATAGGCTGATACATGCTCAACTCGGATTCGAAAACTTCCTATGCATTATACCGAGATCTCACACCAGATTGACCAATGCACTGGGCTTATTTCGCTTTGCTCTGGCTTGGGTGATCTATAAGTGGTGGCGACAGATGCTGTTGCTTCTGCAACACTTGTAGGTAACTCAGAAGCGTGTATAACAGCCTATACCCACAACTGGATCCTTTCTATCGTATATTTACAGTATCCTCACGAGAACGGCCCGTTTAAGGCGCAAGGACTTCAACTGTCTAATTCCTACAATCAAGTTCGAGAGGACTTGTCAGGTTTAATTATTCATCTCGTACTACATTACATTGCTGTGCTGGTAATTGGACTCGCTGAACCTCGAAATTAACGTGTTCGGAGGTGTGAGCACCTCGGATAACTATAGCCTCTACAACTGCATTGCATGTTGTGTAGGTAAAGCGTCGCCGCCCATTGGACTTCCCCTATGACTTGGATTTTGCCCCACATCATTTACCGATACTTCTCCCATCCTCGCAACAACAAGCGGGGCACAACAGCGTAGCGAGCTTCCAGGCTGGAATCTTCGGACCTATGAGTGGTCATGCGTCGGTATCATGTCATCATATCTTCTGTCTTTCCTGCTGCCCCTCATTTGGCCAACCTACCGCCTTTATTATGAACAGCATCCTAATGCAAAGCATAGCTTGTTCGCCTTAATTATTGATACGTTAAACTTCCTACTCATCTCTTACGTATTGCATTCTACTTCTATATATATAGCTTCAATTGCCCACAATGGAGGCGTCAAAACAAAAGGCGGACGTCCCCATTCTAAAGGATCTCACAATAGATAACATTACCGAGAATGTGCACCTTATTAATGCCCAAACTCCTGACGCGCGACTCAAATACGTGTTAGAAAGGCTGGTATCACACATGCACGACTTTGCGCGCGAGACGCGTCTCTCGACAGAAGAATGGATGGCCGGTATTGAGTTCTTGACGGCTGTTGGGAAGAAATGCACGGACGTCCGGCAGGCAAGTATATTCCCGTCCCAGAGCAAGAATATCTCCTGATTCTTGCTTGGAAAAATAGGAATTCATTCTTCTCTCCGATACACTCGGTCTCTCCCTCCTCGTTGACTCAATTGACCACCCAAAACCCCCAGCGTCTACCGAAGGAACTGTTCTTGGGCCATACCACTCCCACGATGCACAAGATCAGTCTATTGGCTCCTCCATATCTGCTGACCCGGAAGGAGAGCCCTTACTGTGCATCTGCACTGTCAAAACAACGAACGGCGAGCCTGTCCCGAACGTGAAAGTTGACATCTGGGAGACAGACAGCAAGGGTGTGTATGACGTTCAGTATTCGAGCTACGATGCAGAGAGTCCCAACTGTAGAGGTGTATTGCACAGCAATGAGGAAGGTGTTTTCTGGTTCAAGGCCATCGTGCCGGTGCCCTATCGCATTCCGAATGATGGACCAGTTGGCGTGATGCTGGAGAAGCTTGGAAGGCACCCTTGGAGACCTAGTCATATGCATTTCATTTTCGAAAAGGAAGGATTCGATAATCTGGTTACGTATGTATCCTTGGTTGGCCGCCAATACCATAATTTATGGCTAATATTTCTCGCTCTAGGGCATTGTATCTCCGGGGCGATCCCTACGAAACCTCAGATGCGGTCTTTGGCGTCAAAGAATCGCTGGTTGTGGATTTGGGCTCAGTCGATTCGGATATGGCAGAGAAGTATGGTATGAAGGAGGGATCAAAATTGTTGAAGTATGATTTTGTCCTCGTAACAGATGAGGAAACAAGGAAACTGAGAGAGAAGGAAGCGCTGAAAGCTATGAAAGCGCTAGGGAGAGAGAATATGATGGTTATCAATGGACAGTTGGTTCCCGATGTAGATTGATATTGATAAGTAGTGGCTTAGCGTTTTTTGGATCGAGCTGTGAAATTGGTTATAGTCCCAATGTACTTGAGGTCATGTGCATGTGTGAGTTTGGCTGACATACCCACCTGCATGCCAATTTCCCATAATAAGTTAGTATGATCACATCATCATTTGCAACGACTTGAGAGTGTAGTCCGACTCTAATGCCATTTAACTCTTGTTTTTACTCGTCCAGAATGTCCTATTCCGCGCTCGCTGCGCAACGCACTCGGGAAAGCATCACTGATTGGGAGTATAAAACATACGAATACATCACTCTACAGACAGACGATGAAGAAACTCAAGCGCAAAGGTACATATATTTACATCTTATTAATATTACCGTTGTGCCGTACGTTTCGTACTAAATTCTCCTCATAAACTAGGCATTACCAAAATAACAGACACGATGACAAGCAATTCATTGAGTCTGCGTTCGACATAATAACCCTTTTGACCCTGTTCTTCAATGTTCTCCCACCAGAACTCCACTGCATAGTCTACACTTATATTTTGGGACACTCAGGTTCTATATTTGTTCTACACCCACCGACGTCCATCTTCCGTTACGATACTCACTACCCTGTGAGACCATACACATTCCCACTCAAAAACCTACCCATCCATCCGCTCACGTCTCGTCTTGCCTACTTCTTAACAACACACTTCTTCGCCACAAATACTTTCTATACGTGCTACCGCTACTCAACACTTTCTTTCCTCCGCACGCCTTTCCCTGTACCATTTCCCTCGGTAACCGAAACGGCCGTTTGTATCCCCCTTCAACATATCCGATCTTTGACTATCATAATCACGTCCCCCGAATCAGCTGAGGACGGGGACGGACAGGCGGAGTATGAGTGGAAGGCGCTCTTTCCCAGCGCACGGAACACGAAATGTGCCATGTGGAAGGACGCTCTGGTGCAGGACTTCCGGGAACTTGGGGATGCGGTGGTGGATAGCATCCGGGGCGAAGATAGCCAGGGATGTGATGTAAGTGTATATCTGGCGGACGTGTGGAATCTGGACCAAGATGCGGGTGTGCTAAGATGGATTGAAGCATGGGTAGAAAATGTAAGGGCGAGAGGTGGAAGGGTGGGATTGGTGTCAAATGAAATCTGAAAGAGTTTGATGAATCCCAATGTTCTTGTTATGTTATATTGGTCCGTGGATGTGCGCTCCGATTTCGTGCTTGTAGCGTTTGAGGAGTTTAGTTACATATTCGTCCTCGATATGGTCCTATCGTCTTGTTCTTCATATACCCTCGAGATAGCATGCTCAATCAATGGTCGGTTGGTCTTGAATCTGTCCTGCGTACCTAGCGTAGTATCTTCTTGACGGCGCCGAATTATTCCTCTTCCTTCCCCTCTCCTCAAAAACACCAATCTGCTCGATTTCTCTCACAATGCCGTCTTCAGTGACTATGATACGATCGGGGACCGGTGGCTGCCGAGAGGCGGCATTTGAAGTTGTAGACGACGAGAACTCGTCGGAAGATCTGAGTATGGTGTCCAAAGATGCGAACATGACAGAGGTGCAGCAAAGTTAGTGTTGACAGAAGTCAGACAGATGTTAACTGGACTTGTTTGTATCACGCAAAGTGCAGGGGACTGTGGTATTAATACTAGAACACTGTCATGGCGCTGGCTGCCGCAGTTAACGGGGGTTTCGCTGTCCGTCATGGTAAATTTAGTAGGATGTGATGCTTGGGCGCGCTGTCATTCGCAAATGTTGGATGATCAGCAATCAGGCAACCCGTGCCAGGATTCTCTGTCAGTGCTTAGGTTCTCCGGCAGGGGCGCATGCAATTGGCGTCGTCACCGCAGCTACCAACCCAACACCGCCGCGAGGATAAGTCGTCGCATTTTCCGTTTGAGAAGCAGTGGGGCCTGTCTGGAGGCTACACCGCCACTTACTAAAGAATTGAGCACTGGTCATAACATAATTTCGTATTTTTCCCATGCTCCACCGCTGTGGCAGAGTTCTGAGTAGGAACAATGCAATATAGTACATGTTAAGATATGGGCAAAAACTACCCAGCGATGAATTACGAGAACAGGCACCTGATTTCTACGTCTCCTTCCTAAGAGCTTGCGCTGGCTTCGGCTTCGGCGCCACTTTCATTGGTGTCCTTCGTCTCTTCGTTCTTTTTGGCTGCTGCCATCTGCCATGCTGGAATTGCAGCCCGTCCATTTGCCATTCTGCTATATGGCGATGAAGTAACTGATTTCTCAGGCGCCGGTGCAGGCGTAGCTGCTGTGCTGCTCTCCTGGGTATCCGTAGTACTTGCGGTAGTTGGCTGAGTATTTGGCGTCGTGGGAGCAGAGGGCGGGACTGGTGTTGAGGCCGACACCGCAGCGGCTCCGCTGGTGTTTGGGGTAGAAGCCGAACTCAGCGTCTGGCCAAGGCCATAGTAGCTGGCAGGTATAGCGGGAGGACGCGCAGCCCCAGAACCCATCCTGTTACCAACCAGCGTCTTCAAGCTCTTCAACTCGCTCGAGAGCTCCTTCAACCGCGCATCTGTAGCATCTTTCTGAGCGTCAAGGGCCTTGGGGATAAGATCCCGCAGACCTCTCACGTCATCTTCTATCCGCCTGTTATCGTCTCCCTGCCGCCTCGAAGACTCCTTCAAGCTTGCTAGAACGCTTTCCATCTCACCAAGTGCGCTATCTAGTCTTGTCGTCCTGGCCTCTTCGGAAGCCTTCAGCGCAGCGGTGTCGGTATTCATCTGGTCCAGCAGATCAAATGCTCGCTTAAACGACTCGTCGATGGATGCCTTGTCTTGCTCGAGCTGAGGTGGCGTAGGCGGGGCTATAAGTGGCATGATGTAGCGCTTTGCTGTGAAATAGAGACCGTAGCTTATGCCGCCCATGACCGTGGCCATGATGAAGTAGTCGCGCCAGTCTCGCTTTGGGGGTCTTTACCTTCATCAGCTCCTTATTCCCAGCGCCTGAGGACAAGCGAGAATATCACTTACTCTGGAGGTGGCGGCTGTTGCCAGTAGCCTGGATATACTGGCGCGGACTGGGGAGGTCTGTAGGCATAGTTTGTTTGGGGAGGGCCTTGTGAGATAGGGGAGGTAGACGTGTGGCTTGCGTCGTCGGATGCGCGGGCAAGTGAGACGTCAATTTCCTCTTGCGTAAGGTTTTTAGACTGGAGAAAAGCGATGCGCTTCTCGAGCGGCGCGCTCGCGACTGAGGGATCTTGTAGGACTGGGCCATTAATTAGCGACATGGTGGAACTGTGCGACTATCATAGAGCGCATACACGAGACGGCCGACGTGATAAGATCCTCGCGAACCATGTTGAGTCGTGCAGAGGCGTGCAGAGGACTGGCGAAGAGGGTTAACAGAGTGCGAGCGAGAGTTGGCCGAAGGTTCAGTCGCGTCGCCGTCGGAATCGCCGCATGCAACTGAATGCCTCGGCTCGCTGGCATGGCTCCTCACGTGCCCTCGTCTGCTCATATCCATCATCCATGTTTTTACTGCTCCCATATCCATGTCTTTCCAACACGACATCCATCAATATCTCTCGCCAATATTTTGCCGGATGATAAGCTAGTCGCTCCTCCTTGCAACGGCTAGTATATTAATATGCTGGTAAAGTTGACCGACCTGTTTCGATTCATGGTGAAGCGTGATACACATTTTATCCCAGCCCTGGAGTGCCCAATTCCTCTTTTCACCAAAGCAGCTTCTGCATTTTAGACCCATAATAAGTAGCTGTTGAGCATGACACCCATTTTCACCTAACGCCTATTTTGCCGCTTTTGCAAATCGCTACGTTGCCCAGGACTTATCCACCAACGCCTTCCCTCTCTCGTTCCATGAACCACCCCCATTGACCTTATATCCCCCGGCTAGTCGTGAATACCGTTGGAAATATAAGCCTGCTGCATATTTCTGCCTCAAGGGTAAGTGTTGAGCAGTTTGCTGCTATTGCGAGACTCAATTGCACGTTTCCTATTCCACAGCAGGACTCAAAGCCTTTAACCTGCCCTAGTTTCGGGCCAGCCGTAGGTTGCGGCATGCTTGTCGAGTGTAGCATCGCCTGGGAGCCTCGATTCAAATTGAGCCCTACCACAAGACCACAAAAAAGCGTCTCGTTTCGAATACCCAAGTCGCTCACAGACACAATGAAGCCTGAACCTGCCAAAGTAGTTGACAAGCTTGACCTTGATGCAATTACCCCAGCCTCATCTCGTCTCTACAGTGTGGATCCAGTCGATCCGTTGGTCAGCATTCCCAGTCCACTGAGACGTAGAAACTCTCAAGTTACGCATGCTAGCATCACATCGAAGCAGTCAGGACCCTTGACGGTCGACATGCGATGTTCTATAAGTAGCGGTGAAGCTTTGGTGCACAGTGTTCTGCCACCTACTGGAGTTGACAGCCCTGGCTTCGAGCGTTCGAGAGTACTTGCGTCAAGCATTCGACGAACAGAGAAGATCATCATTTTCGTTGCTCTGATGATACTAGCTATAGCACACAGCTTAGACAACTTTCTCCGCGTGCTGTATCAGGTATTGTTGTTGACTTTGATGGCGGTCATAGCTGACAAGATTCAGTTCAACGTGATAGATGCGTTGGGAGACAATGGTTTCATAGGAGCTATCAACACAATTGCTACCCTTAGCACCGCCACTCTCACCGTACGATCCTTTTGTATCTGTTGTATCAACTCGAGCTTACAACGGTACAGCCAATCGTTTCGAAAAGTGCCGATATTTTCGGCCGCCCAGAGACTCTTTTCGTCTCCGTATCTCTCTACGTCCTTGGCACCATAATCCAGGCATGCTCTTCATCTCTGGCTTTATATACCTTCGGAACTGTGTTTTGGAGCGTCAGTACTACAATGGAATCGTGCATGAAAATACAAAAACTGACGAAACTAGATGGGATTTGTTGGAGTGGTCTCATTGTTTGAAATTATTATTGCAGACGTTGTACCCTTTCCATGGAGAGTGATCGCGTTTTACCTACCAGCTACTCCTTATTTCGTAAGTCAGCTACGGTTCAGAAAAGATGATTTAAACTCCCTTCACGACTTTTCTCCTTTTTAACGTGAATGCTTCTTTGATGAATGCCTGTTCATCACTCCTAATGCATGACTAATCATACAGGTAACTATATGGGTCACTCCCGGCCTCCACGATACTTTAATTAGAGCTTTTGAGTGGCGTTGGTGCTTAGGCGGGTCTGCAATGATATACTTTGGTATGCTTACCACGCCAAGTGTAGGGAGAGAAGTAGTACTGACTCAGACTAGGATGCGGAATTCCTCTGGTATTGGCAGTGTCTATCGTTCAAATTCGCACAAAAAATCGGACATCCCCATCCCCAACCGAGACAGAGCCTAAATTTCGGGAGGTGGCTGTCAAGAGTCGGCTTATGCATCGTTTTCAACAACTAGATGTCGTTGGGTGGCTTTGCTTTGCCGCTCCTCTTGTCTGTCTTATCGTTCCATTTGCAGCTATCCCTTTGAAAAACCGCTATGTATGGAAAACACCGGCTCTTTTGGTCAATCTTTGTTTGGGGGCGATCAGCATTCCTATCTTGGTTTTTGTCGAAAAGCGCGCAAAGTTTCCGATTATCCCACCTCAGGTACAGATTATGCCCTTAGTTTCATATTTGCCATGTCATCTAACGTGTGAACAGCTGCTTCGGGAAACTAGAGTGTGGAGAATCCTCGGTATGGGTTTTTCGTATCATCTCGCCTACTACGTACAGCACACCTACCTCTACTTTAACCTCATCATGAGCTATGACGAATCGATTGAAACAGCAGGCCGTATCACAGGCCTCTATACTTTCACATCTACTCTTATCGGAGTTTTCATCGCCATTATTGTGAGTATGACTCGAGATCTTAGATGGTACCTCCGGTGGGCTTCGATGCTCTCTACGGCAGCTTTCGTCATACAAATATCACATCCAGCCGGTATAGATAATGGCAGCCGCCTCGCCCCCGTCGCATCACAAATTGTATTGGGGGTTGCAGGTGGCCTGTTTCCTCTTCCAGCCATGGCCCTTATTCAAGCTGCTAAAAAACCAGCTCACCTGGCAACGCTTATCGGCGCATACATGACGGCTTGTCGAATTGGAGGAGGCATAGGTCAAGCTCTTGCAGGAGCTATTTGGATCAACGGACTTAGACCACGCCTCCAAAGACACATATCCGATGGACACTTGCTTGAAAAAGCGTACGGGAACCCTTCAGAGTACGTGGCATTACATCCTTGGGGCACAAAAGGACGCAGCTTGGTTGTTGTAGCCTACAGCGACATGAGCCGGTATTTCAGCAGCATTGGTATCATGTTCTGTGTTGTTCTTATGGTTCTCTCGTTCACCATGAAAGAGACTTCACTGGTAGATGTGGAGCGTCATGCACAGGTCTTCAGGACTCCTTCTCTTCCACAAGGACGGAGAAGGAGATCGAGGTTGACCGAAAACCAGATAGAACTTCAGTACAGTCGCCTTCCTGTGATCATGTAGAGCCTAAGAGCAAGAGAAAGCTGCGTGGTTCAGGGAAAGCTTTAGGTGAAGATGGCAAGAACACCTTCGATGATATTGTCTTGAGCTTCATAAACTACAGGCAACTGAATTACTTCGAAGATTTTACGGGAAAAAAAAAAAAAAAAAGGCTGGGATTTCTGGCAGTGGGGTTAGGCTAATCACATGAATATGAGTGTGCCTTTGTTAAAATGTATGGATAATGTCGTAGTAGTAGTCAACACATTTGCTAAATGTGCCAAACCACCGTTACCTGTGTGAGCGTTTAATCGGCCTAATCGAAAACTTGATATCAACAACTTGATTTAGGTGACATAAGTCCTCTAAAGCCTGTTGGCTGATATGAGGCTTTGTGACTCAACGTTTTTCAATTAGACACCAGCAGCTTACTAGGCGGTAACAGGGCGTTACTTTTTTTATTGTTCAACAACTTTGGCGCCCGAAGCAGCTTGACAAAGAGCCTATGGGTTATCAAAGACAATTTGTATTGTTTGACAATGTGTTTGTTACTTCCCCTCACCAAACGTTCTAGAATGAAAGAAAACACCTCTTGGGCAAAGACCGCAGCTTCAAACCATCTACCACCCCAAAAAACGTCAACAAGATTCCTACACACATCACAGCATAAAATACTGCTATGGTATTGGCCCACAACTGCAGGTATACAGGTAATCAGAAGAAGCAAATCCGAAACTCAATGGCGCTATTTGACAAAGGTGAAAAACCTCACCGAAAGACTGAAATTCTCGATGATACGGTCGGATTGACCCCAAGTACTGGGAAAAGTACAAAACCGAAAGCTAGAAATGGTTTCAACTTCAACGGTAGATCTAATGCAGGTATTAAGTCGAAAGCCTCCAGTAGTAAAGGCAAGACAGTCTTCCCTAGGAATCAACCCAAAGGCGGGCTTAACAGCGTAATTCCTACTGTAAGGGCCAGACCAGATGCTACTGCTTCGCATGGGAATGAGGCCTCTATTGAAACTCGTCCCCGACCGGCCCCTAAGACCTCTGTACCGAAAAACAGCATCGCTACAAAGCGTTTTTTAGCCAGCATGAAAACAGATTCCAAACTATCCAGGGCTAAGAATATGAATCCTAGCACATCTACTGTCCACAGCGCAAAATTTTATGAGGCGGATGGTCTTCGAATCCCCTTGTATGATAGTCAAGGTAAAAAATACGTCTTTGCTCGTGACGGACAAGCACTTTCGCACAAAACCAGTAAACCCGAATTACTTGATATCATAAAATCCTACGCAGGCGAGACAAAAGCTGGAGAACTTAGGGATAGGAAACGCAAACAGTTGGGAGCATGGATCCAGGAGGCCGAGACCAAAGCATTTGGTAATGGACCCCAGAAGCAAAATCATGACACAACACATCAACAGCTGCAAAAAACCAACAATAAAGTAGGCTCAGGAGGCAAAGAGCATGATTCGCCGGTTGGGAGGCGTCTGTCTGTGGCCGGGTCATCGGAACTTAGAGCCCCAGCATTAACCAAAGATGATGATTCACAGGAAAAGCTCATTCACTCGGAAAAATCTCATGTAAAAAAACGCATGCGAGTTGAGAAAAAGTATGACCCTACTTTGAACCCTCAACAAACGCTCAAGAAGGCCAAGCTTGAAGCCAGCACCTGTGAGCCAACGCACGATACCGCTCCACAACTTCACACGAACACAGTCATGGCTCGCAAAAAAAAGCCTATAAAACAGACAGCTGCGCATCCAAAGGTTCGTAACAACCAAACTCCCAACACGTACGCAGCGAAACCATCTTCCATTCTGAAGACGAAAATGCCCGCCTCAGCCATAAACACCACTGACTCACGCAAGCGTGCCGGCGAGGGCACACGCATACCAGAGAACACTCAGGTTTCAAACGATGATAAGGCATTCAAAGCCACTGCTACCACTCCTGGCGTGCCAGACTTACCACCGAAACGCGCGCGCCAGGGTTCCATACACACCAAAACCGTCACGGTAATAATCGGGGATCCTCACTCCTCCCAGGACACACTGGAGATTCCATGGTCTGATTTCAAGCTCACACGGAACGCCGTTGCAAGAGGCAAGAGCGTTCTCCCGCCATCCGCTCGCCAGAGGCAGTACCTCCGGCCAGGCAAGCACGGCTGGGACGCTGAAAAGGGCACCTGGGCATATGCTGGACACCCAAGCCTGATCACGGGGGAGGGGCACCAAGTTGAACCTGCCGATCGTGCTCTCCTGGAGAGCGGCGTACCAAAAGAGCGCGAAGCATACTTCCAAAAGTACCCAGGCCGACTGGGAGGCTTCTGGCCATGTGGATGCAAGATTCCCGCGGACGAGGGCGAAGAAGAATCGGATGCGGATGACATGTAAGATAAGAACAGGTCCAGAGGTCCAGTCAAGCCCGAGTTGGATAAAAACGAGAATAGGGGTTGGTGTTGTTTGGCGAGGTGTCCCACAGGCATGGGCAAATTTGCATCGTCACGGAGATCTCCAGCATTTCTGAGCCTTTTAAACCATGGTACCGACTTTTTCAATTATGGTTTGCTGCAATTCGGTGGTATTCGACATTTGGGCAAAGCACGGGGATGAATTGATTTAGAGCGAGGCTCAGCAATCACGACAGAGGCATATGTAGTTTCAATGAACAATCAAGTTCTAAAAACGATTTCAAAGTACGAATTACAATTGTGCGGTTGACTGCCTGATCCAATCTTTCGTATATGTTTACTGCGAGATTTTATATAGGTTGAATGGTACACTAGCTGCATATGCCTAAACTAGCAGGTCTAGATGGCGGGATTGTTGACGGACGGTTGCTCAACTTGCTGTTCAACAGTTTTTCCAGGCCACAGTAAGTGAAACTCTAGTAACCTATATGAGCTACGAGAAACACCGTGTTTAGTATAGCAGTAAAAACACCGCGTATTATTAGGTTATAGGGATTAGATATACAGTCACGAAACAATGCTGATGGCCATCTGCATTTTCACAGTTCATGCCATTTATCTCCCTTCTTGATCCATACCCTCTCTGCCCTCATATCCGCTTTCGTGGCGCCTTCTTTAACGCACATTAGCAAGGCATTCACACATCAGGATTGAGTACTCAAGCTACACTCTTTGTACTCGTCCTACTGAGATCCCCGGTATCCTCATAGATGGGTGGCTTGACGTCTGGGTGGAAGGGTGGTTTCGCTGCGCTAGCTTTGGCCTCGTCAAAGACCCACACTCCATTGGTAGCTTGATCATTGACCTGCTCGCCCACCTTGGCCGCCTGTAAGAGTCAAAATAAGCAGTCGTCCTCGGTTAGACAACCAAAAGGTACATACCAATTTCTGAAACATGGGAAAGTTATTAGTACGGCTGAAAAACCGGCGCTCCCATTCGGTGCCCTTTTCCTTCTCCTGCTTGCGCATGGCACGTTGGCGGTTCTCGATGATAGACTTTTCATACGATGTGGTGTCCATGTCACCACGAGTTATAGCATCTGCCACCTTCTTCCAGGCTTTCCTTGATTCAAAGTCATCCTGCTCATCCAAGGATGCCACGATCAAAGGGCTGGGTTGAGTCTTCTCGGGGTCGAAGACTTCCACAACCTACATTAAATGAATATTATTGCGTCAGGTAGAAAGTGATGGAGTACATTACCTGTTTCGTTTTTGCGTTCTTAATGGAAAATTTGCCAGTCCACTGACCTTCCGCGATGTAAATGGGATCCTTTTTCTTATCCTCGGCGTACATCGTGGCGGAGAAACTGTTGGATTTGCCAGAAACCCAACCACGACCCGTATAATCGATCTTACACGTATAGCCCGAAGAAGATTGGATATAAGTGGAACTGTTAAGCTCTACATATGGAGAGCCCACTATCAGACCTTCGATGTGGAGGGAGGGCAAGGTGAAGAAGTAATATTCGTCAAATTCCTTGATGTAGAGCATTGCATGACCAATTTGCTGGTGCAGGTGAGCAGTAGACTACATTGAGGGGTATGACGCGGATCTAATTCACACCTTGACGTTGATAGTCCGCGAGAATGAGGCTTTCTGGGCGTTGTAACCCTGGAGTTGTATACCGTGCTTGTCATTGCGGATACAATATCCTGTGACAGGAGGGTGGTGGCTAGGCGTATTAGTGAAAGCGGCTTTTCCTTTCATTTCTAAAAGGTAACACACCTAACTTGTTCGCTCACAAGGGTCGTTTCGCCCGCTTCATCCTGCCACTTGCCAAGGAATAGCTCGCCTAAGAAGGGGTTCAAAGGCTTCTTTTCACTTCCCAGCTTTTCGCTTCGACTCGCATATTGTTGCTTTAGGGTACTAAGGAACCACTTCAGAACCAGCATGCATCGCTTCTGAGCATCTTTTTCGGCAGCAGGTGCGACAAAGACGGAGGGGTGCTCAGTCCAGTACGAAGAAAATTCAACGAGGGAGGTGGTGGAGAGGATGAAGGCGGGGGCGGTCATGGATGAAAGATCGCCATTGAAAGAGGCAATGGACTATATGCTCACGTATTAGAGACGTGCGCATATTGCGACACATGCCAGACAGCGGGCGCATACCTTGAGGAAGCTCGACCACGAGCTCTTTGCCTTGGGAGGTACTGCAGCAGCTTCTTTGTCGCCCATAGTGAATCGCGGATGAGGGTACGGTGTGTATAGCAAAAGATGTAGGGGCAGGGTCCACAATGTTGTAATCTGTGGGAGAGTCGAAGGGGAGCAGGTGGGGAAGGCCAGATTACTGGAGCGAGTCAGGCCGTGCCTTGGGGGGGATGTGTCGCATAGAGCGAGTGGCTGAGCACGTACGTCATGAAAACGCGCGTGTTTGCAAACACCCCTCCGCCCATGTAGAAAGTATCTGCGTCTGGGCGGCAGGAGTCAACATCATCCTCAGTCGTATCCCGAGATCCCCGGGATTGTACTTGGCACGCATGCAAAAAGCTCATATAAACGGGATTTGAACATGAAGGTTTGCATCATGGATCCATGCTCACGCCCACACTCCACATCCAACCGCTGGCGATCATTTGACACCTCGCTTAATATCCACCCAGGCAAACTGACAGAAATGTTAAGAAATGACGCGCTCACGAAGTAGCACAGCGCAGCCTTGTGCAGCAATGACCTCAAAGCCGACGTGGTGGGAAAGTCATCACACGCCTATGGTACCTTGCGCATCATCTATGCTACCCTTACACACAAATGCTCCTGTTTATACTGTCACGACCTGTGGCAGCGCGTGTGGCGCTCAGTCACTCTAGCAACTGAAACTCTGTGAATCATGTACTCGCGTAAATACCTACATGGCACTTACAGGCGAAAAGGCGGCATTTTCGTCTATTGACTGACTACCTACCAAAGCACGGTCCATGCTTAGCCCAGGCTTTGGTTATCTCATGCACGTCGTCTCCCACAACGCTAGCCATGCTTCCTAGTCCCAACAGCGCTCAAGGTTCGTACACAGACCAAGCGTCTACGTCTTGACATCGGGCTCAGTGCGGCCAACGTATTCTTGCAGCTTGAGTAGATCGGTCGCCAGCTTCACGTTATCCCCAAGGTAGTCTTGAGCATCGAGGCTGTACGTCTTTTCGTCAGTCTCGTGCTTTTCAATGTACAAACGAATCGTGGCACCACTGCTGCCTGTTCCAGACAAGCGCACCACGATGCGGCTGCCATCGTCAAATTTGACGTATATGCCCTGGTTCTTGCTCACGCTTCCATCGAGATCTGTGTATGAGAAGTCATCTGCCTCGACAACCTTGCGACCGGCAATGGTTGAGCCGACAAACTCGTCCTTTTTCGTCGTAATGAGCTCCTTCATATGAGCAACGACTTTGTTGGCACCTTCAGACTCGCAACCTTCGTAGTCGTAACGAGTGAAGAAGGTGCGGCCATACGTCTTCCAGAAATCCATTTGGATCGAAGCAATGCTAGGGGTGGTGCCAGACTGCTCACCAACACCAGCGAGGATATTAAGCCAGGCCACAATAGCCCAAAGCCCGTCCTTCTCGCGGATGTGGTTGCTACCAGTACCAAAGCTCTCCTCTCCGCAAATGTTCATCTTGTCGGCGTCGAACAGACCGCAGAAGAACTTCCATCCAGTGGGCACTTCATAGCACTCAACGCCCTTCTTCTTTGCCACTAGGTCAATGGCACCAGAGGTTGGCATGCTTCGCGCCAGACCATAGATGCCTTGCTTCTTGAACCAGGGGATAAGCTCAGCGTGGTGTGCGATGATGGCCAGACTGTCTCCCGGAGAGACGAAGGTGTTCGCACCGTAAATCATGTTACGGTCGCCGTCGCCGTCGCTAGCAGCACCGAAATGGATGCCTTTCTGGTCAACTGCATCTACCAATGATTTGGCATAGACCAGGTTGGGGTCCGGGTGATGGCCGCCGAAGTCTGGCTTTGGAACACAGTTTTGTGTGCTGTTCGGCATGCCGAGCTCCTTTTCAAAAATATCAACACCGTACGAGCCGGTGACACCACTCAGACCATCGAAGAGCAACTTGAAGTCTGGGTGATCTTTGACAAATTTTTTGATGAGATCAAAGTCAAAAATGCTCTTGAGCATCTGAAGATAGTCCTCGGTAGAGTGAATGATCTCTACCTCAAGCGGACCATATTTGCCGGTACCAATCTTGGCCAGGTTGATGTCTGGAATGTCTGCGATCTTGTATGAAGCAAGGGTTTTGGATGTTTCGAAGATTTTGTTTGTGACGCTCTCAGGAGCGGGGGCACCGTTGGCGAGGTTGTACTTGATGCCAAAATCTTCGGTAGGTCCTGGTGCATGGTCAGCTTGCCGCGTCGACATACGTTGCAGGAGAGATTTGGGCCGTACCGCCTGGGTTGTGGCTTGCAGTCAATAGGATACCGCCGGTGGCTTTGCGTATCCTGATGACATTGCTAGCAGCCGGCGTGCTGAGAATGCCGTCCTGGCCAATTATGAGTTTCTTGACGCCGTATGCAGCGCCAATCTTAGCGATCAACTGGGTGACCTCCGGGTTCCAGTAGCGGCCATCGCCGCCAATGACCAGGGACGAGCCCTCGACGCCTTCGGGGATGGAGAGGAGGATGCTGGCAACAAAGGCCTCGGAGTAGTTCTCCTGCTGGAAGACCTTGACCTTCTTGCGGAGGCCAGAGCTGGTGCGAAACCACTGGTTAGCCATGATCCTCTTGCAGAGGCATTGAGTGTGGGGAGGGCTGGGGAAGACGGAAATAGGACATGGTAAGGGCAGGGAGACAGTGGGCAGCAATCTGTTGTATACACAGAGTGGTTGCAGGTAATAACGGGGCGGCTAAGACAGGCGTGCTAGCACAACCGAAAGTTTGTTCAGGGACTTACGTGCCAGGCTTCTGGTCGGTAAAGGGCTTGAGGGAGACGGTCCGAACGCTCATGGTGAGTGGTCTGCAGTTCAGGCTGTTGTGGGAGGAACTGGAGGGGGGAGGGAGCGAGGGAAGAGGAGGCGTTGCAGCCGCGGGCAGGATGGTGGCAGCTAAGTAGTACTATGCATTTGGAAGCCACCGAGGGGCAGCCCCTCTCGTGCTCTGCCCACCCTCCACCGGGCCCCTCGCCCCCCCACCACCGCGGGATGACGCAGTGCCCGCGTTGCATGGCAGCGTCGTGGCGCGCTTCCCATTGGCCTGCGCCCGCGGCCACCTCGTCTGGCGCAGCCTCGCTCCACCACCGCATCGTCTCAACAGCGCAGAGTCTTCGCCCATGGCGTGGATGCTGGCTGGCGACGTCGGATAGGGCTGCGCTCCCGGCCCCGGTCCATGCGAGCAGAGCAGCCATCGTGCCATCGGCCATCGTCCATCGTCCAACCGCCTGCCCAATCCCTGCTCCGCCGCATCACACGGGCGAGCTTCATTTGCGCATATACAAGACCGTTTCAACAGCAGCAGCATGCCCACGTCCTCCACCGCCGCACGCAGTCCAGCACTACGCTCAGGCCCGCCCGCTGGTCGAGGTCGGTGGTCCTTTGCAGCTTGTTTCCACCCCGACAGGCCGTCGTGGCCCGCTTGCCCTGGACACTGCCCACGCCTCCATGGGCATTGCGGGCATCATGGGCCTTACTCAACACCTTGAACCTTATGCGACTCGCTTCTCACCTGAAAACCTGGATGGATGCAGCGCCATCGTCGATGGTCCCTCTCTTGCATACCATGCCCACAAGCTCGCCCTTGATGCTGCCCGCGAGCTGCCTCGCATCCCCTCCTACGCAGACATCAACTCGCAAGCTATCCGTTAGCTTAACACACTAGAGGACCTCAATATCAAGGTGCGAGTGATCAGCACATACACATCTCGTACCTCTGCCAACCATTTCGTGTCGCCTCTGCCTGTCCTTGGCACTGCAACGCCGTTGTCTCGTCGAAAATGGGAAGCCACTGAGCGTGCTACACTTGGATGATTTAACTGGTCCTAAGCTATTTACGGACTTGCAATATCTTCCATCGCCTCAGTTTTCTGTTGGCGAGGTCCTGGTGCATGCAATGAGGCGGGCTGCAGACGCACGCCACGCGCCTGCATGACACGCTCTAAATTGAACCCTTCACTGAACCCTGCTGATTGCTTCCACCCAGATCAGCCATTCCATTCGATGGACCGCTCTCTGAAAGGAAGCAGCAAGAGAGGCTGCCCAAGACAGAGCGGAACAACCAGCAAGTGATGCAGTTTAGATCCATGTACCCATCCACCACATGCCCTATATACACGGCTCTCGGGCCAAAATCCTATTCGTTTCTTGCCCTGGCCTTGCGAGAAGCTTTGAGTGAGAGCCAATTTGCTTCCGTCACGTGCATATTTCTTGCTGAAGCTGACGATTGGTGTGCGTCTCATGCCAATGGGAAGACTTCATTACTCATCTTCAATAACGATACCGATCTTCTTCTTTACGCACATGCCCAGGAGGTAAAGGTGTAATGCTCGAGAGACACAGAGCTATAGCTAGAGTCCAAGCTTAGAGGTTCCTCTTTACTTACTGAATCTCTTTACTCACTGGATTTCTTCCCTAAAAGCTTCACTCCACCATCGTAACTTCGTCTCAGCAGCTCAAATTTCGCCAGTGGCGGCGTGGACGCTAGCTAGCAACTTCCATCACAGCTTCGTCTCAGCAGGCAGCTTCCCCAGTGGCACATCGCGTTTTGATAAGCCGCACCCTACTTAGATGCACTTTCCACTCTTTTCTCCATCGCACCTAACTCACTTCTACGGAGAATAAATAGATTCTTCCAGCACTCTTCATCCTTCACACTGCATCCATCAGCCGGCATCGTTAGGCGAGTCGTTCGCAAGCCTACCAAGTTATATCGAAGCACTTTCCACACTACCACTATCGTCCGCTGGCCTGCCTGTTTCTCCTCGACCTCCGGCATTATTATATACTATTTTTGTTAGCTACTATAGATAATATGGCCGATTTAAACGAGCGCTATACACCTGCATCAATGAGCCCAAGTTTAGATGTTCCTCTTTACTCGCTATATCTCTTTACTTGTCAGATCTCTTCGCATATTAGATCTCTTCACTTATCAGATCTCTTACCTAAAAACTTCACTCCACCATCACAAATTCGTCTCAACAATTCAAATTTTCAATGAAAATTTATATATCGTGGGCCAAGATTTCCAGGCCCACGGGGGGGTTTACATCAATCCCGCACGTTCTCCTACACGTGATTCAACCAAACACATCTGAACAAGTTTCTCCTTATGACAATATGCTCAAGGGAGAGAGAAAAACGCCGGAAACCCTTCGTGATATCTAGATAACGCCCGCAAAATTCCTCATGCATACGGCACCCCTCCCTACATCTCCTCGTGGAAAACGCTCCTTCGGCTTTCTGTGGGACTGTTGTCTGCGCTCCCCTTCTTTTTATGCGCACCGGAAGCTCCGCCATAGCTGGTGTCGACGTGGTGGTGATCCAGTGGTCTGGGGCTCACACCTCGGAGACTGGCGGCATGCTCGTCTCCAAACGGATTCTGTCGCGCACCGTGCCCATCGCTGTGCTCGTCATATTCGCGTGTCCGACTGCGTCCGCGCTGGGGCTCCGCCAGACCGGGCGAGGGTGCTCCGTAGTGTGTAGTCTCGTAGGGATTGGCAGATGGCGCGAGGCCGCCCCTCGGTGGCTCATGTAGGCCGAGCTCCTGTTCCTCATAATATGTTTCGTTGCCCACACGCGCATCCCACGCTTCGTCGGGGTCGAGCCTGTGTCCCGCGCCGCGCCCTCTCGTGCCCGCGGCGGCATAGCCAGACGACTCCTCGTATGCGCCGGTTGCGTACCGATTGTTCCTGTTCTTGAACTTGCGGATCTGGGTGTCGATCCAGCCTTTGATGCCGGTTGGCGCGGGACCCGGATAGTTTGATGCAGCGGAGCCGCCGCCGCCGCGAGCAAAAGGGTTCAGCGAAGGCGGAGGGAGACCCAGGCGCGAGGCGCGGATGCGGCTCCAAGCTACCCAGCCGCCGTATCCGCCGACGAGAGCAACGAGCAGGATTATGAGGAACACGACGCCGCCGTTCATGGTGATGAGAGTGTTGGAGGAGGACAGTAGTAGTAGTGGGTGCGGTTGCGCATGTGCTGTTGTAGGCGGTGCAAAATGCGACGCGGAAAAATGACTCCTTGTCGGCTTCGATGTCGCTCAGGGGCGATGGCCTCGAACGCAAGGCAAGTACCAATTGGCACAGTGACGGCGACGTTGCGGCGCGAAGTAAGTTGTGGCCGGGAAAAAGGTCGTCGAGCGCAAGAAAGCAGGCCGGCTGAGCTGGGAAGCTCGGAGGCGCGGAGGGACGGCTTTTGCTAAAGACAAGATCTGGATGACGTAAAGCCGCCGGAATTAGACGTTGCTTACGCGCGCAGAAGTGCGCTTCCGTTTTTATGCCTTTCCAGTTCAGCGGCGGTGTGGGATGCCAGAATTACATCCAGACCGGGCAGCCTTAAGCTACATGGGCCTGCAAGCCGGCGTTGGGGGCGTGTTGTTATGGGAGGTGCTGGCCCCGCATGCGGACTAGGCCTGTCCCATCTGCATAGTCACATGTAGTAGTACCTGCTCATCGAAACGAAACAGTCCTGAAACCCAACACGCGAACACGTGGAGACGACGCATGGCTGCTTCGAAACCCCCAATTACCTTTACGGATGAAAAGGGCGACGAGCAGAGCATCAGCCCCACGGACCTCGTTGCTGTTCTTTCCAGCACAGATGGCGCCGACTCGACCATCATCTCCGTGAGGCAGAACGAGGAAGATGGCACGGCACCCCCTGAGGTCTCCATTAGGAGAGGCAAGGCCCCAAGTACCTCCCAGCCGCCAGACACCAGCGATACTGAGACCCATGTAATCATTTCCACAGCATCTGGTACCAACAAGGCAGAAACATTCTACGACCAAGCCGTGAAACCAGTTCTGACTACCTTGTTTCCCAGAGGCCATGTAAATTTCCTTACCCACCGGACAGAATCAGCCTCTACCATTCGAGAGCTAACCGACGATATCATTTTTCCAACGGCGAATGCTGGTATATCCCTTAGAATCATCTTACTGTCAGGAGATGGTGGGGTTATCGACTTGGTCAATGGTTTGCTATCAAGACCCATATCCCCAGATTATAAAGCTCCACAGGTGGTCCTGATACCCCTCGGCACCGCCAATGCTTTGTATCATTCGATTAATGCTGGCAAGGACAACACTTGGGGTCTACGTACTCTATCGTCTTCCACCTCAGAACCTCTACCGGTCTTTATTGCTTCCTTCTCTCCTAAAGCACGTCTACTTGTAGATGA
>Ga0247757_10000155_pt1 | contig 57352 bp, 68 predicted proteins | sample UWRJL126311R4_FD_180929 | JGI IMG/M metagenome (GOLD analysis project Ga0247757, IMG submission 180929) | Plant litter microbial communities from Arlington Agricultural Research Station in Wisconsin, United States - UWRJ-L126-311R-4 | ecosystem: Environmental > Terrestrial > Plant litter >... | reverse complement strand
GTAATGCCCATTAACTTGTAAATCTTGGGCGAATAGTACTGGATTGCCGAGACCCCGGTCATCTGAATCGATGCTTGAATTGCGCAGGCAAGAAATAGACGCCGGAAGCAAGATTTATCCTTGAAAAGCTCTCCCAGTGACGATGCTTCATGTTCACGCTCGTAGGTAATAGTATCCTGAATCTGGTCGAATTCAGCCCGTACCCATGCGTCATTGACGTCGCCGTGAGCGTGCAATTTCGCTAGTGTTTCCAAGCCAGCCTCCGTCTTACCGCAAGCAATGAGCCAACGGGGTGATTCAGGAAAGAGGAGGATAAGGGCACCAAGTATTACAGCAGGCACAAGCTGAATACCGAGTGAAACCCTCCATTGGGCGTTTTGGGTGGGCTCGAAGCCAACATAGGTACCTTGACGATCTCAGCCGACCGCTTTCCGGCCACTGCGAAGGGCTCTTACCATACGATATCCATGCTGCAGCCAGGGCACCGACGCCAAGCATGAACTGTTGAAGTGCAGTGATACGACCACGGATACTAGGGTGTGCTAACTCGGCTTGGTACAACGGAATGATCATGGTGAGGACGCCGACGCTATCATCTCGTCAGCGAGATGGAAGCATCAAACATGGCGGAAAAGCTACACACCCCAGCCCTGCGATGGCCCGTCCAGAGTACAGGTACGAAAGTGCCTGGGCACCAGTCTGCAAGGCACCACCGAGGCAGAAGATAAGGGCGCCAATCATAATGGTCAATCGTCGGCCCAACTTGTCGGCGAGAATACCAGCGACAGCGGCACCGAAGAAAGCCCCGCCCGTGAAGACGGACACAACCGCACCCGTCTCATTGTCTTGCGGGTCATTGAACTCTTTTTGAAACGAGGGCGAGGCGATGACTTGGGCTATGACACTCAAGTCATATCCAAAAAGTGCAGAGCCCAGAGAGGCGAAAACGCCGACGAGGAACTGGGGAGCTGGTCAACATGCATCCTCTGCACCGCCCACGCCTCCGAGCCTGGCCTTACCTGGTACCACTTTGGGGGGATGGGCATGACGGTCTTGGAGGGAAAACAGCGGCAACAAAGGATATTCAACCAGGACTATGGTTTTCACAAGCTTTTTATACGACCTTTGATTCTGTCGGTAAGAGCTCGAGCGACGAATCAGGCGGAGCGATGTCGGTTCCCCAGATTCTCCAGCCTCCCCGCTTTGCGCGGGCTAGTCTCCCCAATGGCTCCTCTTGGCTTGGGCCAACGGGCATTGGGATGGATATGCGGGAAAATCATGGCTGGTGCGCGGAGGAGAATGGCCTGTTTGGCGCGAAAGAAGGCTCGGGAGAGCTTAGCGTTCGGCACAAGGGCACCGAAGAAGCATACCATGGATTTTCCGCCAATCGGTTGGTGCTTGCGCGAGACGTGTGTCGCCTGGCGCTGCAAAAGGGAGCCAGTTGCACGTACGTGAGGGCCTTTTAGAGGAGGGTTCTGGATGGGGTAGAAGAGCAAAGCAATTCGGTATCGGATCTCAGGCTTTTTCTTGCGCCCGTGAGTGCCTGCACAGCATTGTAGGAGCAACCCTTACCTATCGAGTGGCACGTGGAACATCGACAATGGCAACGTTCACAAGGATAACGGAAGAAGAAACGCCGTCCATCGTCGTCCACGCCGAGCATAAAGTCGCTACCATCAACGATAACATCTATGGCGGTTTCACAGAGTGGGTGAGAGGATGTGCAATTGGTAGTTCGAAAGCTTACCGTAAACCAGGCACATGGGCCGCTGCATCTACGGTGGCATCTACGATCCTGGCAACCCACTGTCCGATGACAACGGCTTCCGGAAGGATGTCATCGAGGCCATGAAGGACTTGAATGTTCCAGTAGTCAGGTATCCCGGTGGCAATTTCGTTGCCACCTATCATTGGTTGGATGGTGTTGGGCCCAAGGAGAATAGGCCGAAGAGGTAACATCTCCCCTACCGATCCGGACACTGCAGGCATAAGCGAGCCATCCCACGTCGAACCTACATGCTGTATTTGGCGCATGCAAAGAGTCGCACCCATAAATATCTTCGGTGTTCTTCAAGGGGAGGATTCCATAGAATAGAACATCGGGCGGGCCCTAAGGGGGGCTTGAATCGTCAGCCGTTCAGCTGGCGGCCTTTTCGTTTCCACGAGATGCTGCCCTAAACCACTTGACGATGGACTGACTTATCCATAGGCCTGAGCTTGCTTGGTTGGGTCTCGAGCCCAATGAGTTCGGGACGGACGAGTTCATGAAATGGTGTGGTGTGGTCGGTACCGAGCCTTACCTGTGCCTTAACTTTGGTACCGGTACCTTGGATGAGGGTGGGTGGTCCTCGGGCTAGCTTGTATCGCTTTGTTCTGACGACGTCTCCACAGCTCTTGGATGGCTTGAGTATTGCAACTCCACCCAAGACACATACTACGCCAATCTTCGTCGCAAGAATGGACGCGAGGAGCCATACAATGCAAGTTACCATCCAGTTGTTCCCCAAGAACACCTGTATCTTCCAAGTTCATCCACTGACCGCTTCATAGGTTAAATACTGGGCCCTTGGCAACGAGTGCTGGGGACCCTGGCAAGTCGCCCAGCTCACAAAGGAGGACTACGCAAAGAAAGCATACCAATGGGCGAAAGCCCTCAAGCTTCTTGATCCCAGCATCAAGCTTGTTCTGTGTGGAGAAACAGGTTACTCATCGTGGGACTACTATGTTCTAAAGGAGTGTGTCACCTGGTCTGTTCACGGCTTGGGAGGAGACCGTACCAAATCTCTCATCGATATGCACAGTATCCACATGTACACGGCCGACGAAGAGCATCTGCCCAACGCAACAGCACCTCGATGCGCCGAGCGGGCTGTCCAGATGGCCAGTGCCCTGATTGATCTCGCACGCATTGAGAACAGCGTCCCTGAGACGGTACCCAGGCCTCTGCTGTGTTTTGACGAGTACAACGTATGGAGCCCTCAACGAGCACCAGGCAAAGAGGGCGCAGAGGAAAAGTACACTCTTTCCGATGCGCTAGCCGTATCGGTCTACCTCAATGGTTTCATCCGCCAAGCCAAGGATATGGGCATGGCCAACATCGCGCAATCCGTCAATGTCATCTCGCCGCTCATGACAAGCAAAGATGGCGTCTTCAAGCAAACGACTTGGTGGCCCCTTTTGCTCTTTAGCAAATACATGCGCGGACACACGGTAGCGGTCAACGTGCGGTCTCCCGAGTATATGGGAAGGACACAACCGGCATGGATTCGCGGCACGATCGAAACTCCATTTCTAGATTGCAGTGCTACTGTTTCGGGAGACGGATATGCCAACCTGGCTGTGGCGAATCTGAGTGAGGAGAAGGACTTTGAGACGGAGGTTATCGGCGTGAAGAGCGAAACCGTGACGGTTTACACGATAGGTGGAGAACACGTGCAGGTCGTCAACACTGCAGAGGAGCAAAATGTCAGCATAAAGGAGAGCAGTTGGAATGGCAAGGGAAATTTCTTGTTTGGGAAGCATTCATTCACGCTGCTAAGGTGGAAGGTATAAAAGAAGCTTTCAGGTACGAATTGGACAGTTCGGCCACGCATCAGACGGCTTGTATGCAGTTAACGGGATTGCTAAAAAAAAAAAATCATCAAAAGCTGTGTACTGTTGAAGACAAAGAAACTCGTACTATCCCAGCTGGACGGATGTTATACAAAACGACTGTCGACTCTGAGATTGGTATGTTCATGGCATGGTGACATGGTTCCAGATAATAGAAACCCCTCCTACAATAAGAGGATCGTCGTAGGATACATGGGCGGGTAACTTTGTTTTTCTACACAGCACGGGCAGCCCAATCGCAGGCATGCACGCGCATCCGGCGCAATCGCGTGCATGGGCGAGAGCCGTGATAACCAGTCTGCGAGGATCTAGGCCCGTGGCAGGGACCCGCGGAAGACGACGTTTGGGGATGCCGTACCACCCCAACGCCTCGCAACATTCCCTGGCGGGAAAGTCAAAGGAAAGGCATCGATTGCAGTACGGATCAGACGGCTTTGACACTGAGTCTCGACGCGCGTTCTGCGGATCGGCGGCCTTGGGAGGCTGCCAGGCACAGGACGAACAGCGCCGCATCGGGCAAGCGAGAGGCTCCGTCGAAAGCTGCGTGCCATTGCAAAACCCTCGTCCCCCAGCAGCGCGTCTGGTACCGTACCCGGCCGCGTTTGCGTGGAAAACAGAGCACGACATCCTCCATCACGGCACCTGCGCGTTCATGCACGAAAATGCGTTGCTCATTAGGCTTCTCTACTGCCGCACGCACATGCACATCGAAGAGGACGCGAGAGAAGGAGAGACCGCCCTTCGTCGCCCTTCGTCGTCCGTCACCCTTCGACACCCTCCACTTTCCTCAAAAACTCCCTGACCCTCCCCACGTCAGCTCCCTCCAGGGGGTCGCTATCCAGCGCCTGGACCAGTCCCTCCAGCACGCTGTCCACCCTGTCCTCGTCCACCTTGGTGCATAGTGAGACTACCTTTCGATACATGACCTCTTGCTGGCCGTCCCTCTCCTTGAGTATCCTGCTCCTTTCAGCAAGGCTGCTGTTGATCTGCGTGTACACTTCGAGCCTGTGCATCAGCGTTGCCACGGGGGGAAGCTTGGCAAGCAGCGTCGGGTTGGCCTGCGTGAGAAACGCAGCGTCGACCGGAAGAGGAGTCGAGAGATAGGCTGGTCCGTCCGAGGCTCGCCGGATGAGATGATCGCCCGCAGACTGAAGCTGCAGCGGAAGGTCCGAGGCCGGAATGGCCAGGTTTGAGCCTTCCATGTCGGCGTAGCCAATTCGCCGCTTTTCTCGGAGGTCCGTGTTCGTGCTCACGGCAAGGTTCTTGCGCTGGAGATCGAGCCATCGCTTGAGGTTCGATATCCTCTTTGCGCGGTCTTGCCTGGCTCGCATGCGCCCTCGTAGGCTCTCCAGCCGCTGCTGTTCGGTTTTTTGGAGAGCAGACAGCTGTGCTATGGCCTCGTTGGTGCGGTCGATGTTATCCTGCTTTATTCGAGCCTCCTGAGTAAACTGCATGCTGGCGCTCTGAAGGATGCCGCTCATGACTGGCTGGGTTAGCGAGACGTGCTTGCTGGCTGCAGACGGGGAACGTACGCGGCTGGATCTCCCGGCTCGTCTCCTCCACTTTGCTCAGAGGAGCCTTGCCCTTGCTGGGGCTGCTGACCGTCGCTGGCAAATCGCCATCCACATCACCTCCCACGCCAAAGTCGACGGGTCTCGTGCCCTTGTGGTTGGGGATCGAAGCGTCGGCCTGGACCTCCATCAGCTGCGATATGATGTTTCGGTTGCCTATCCTCGCAGCCAGGTTCAAGGCCGTGTTCCCTGCCTTGTCGCGCGCGTTGACCATTTCCTGCATAAAACGCATCAGACCAATGGGTTTGGGGTAGTTGGAATTGCCTTCGTATGAGCTCGTCTGGCTCGCGCCGATGTTGCTTCGCACCAAATACTCGAGCAGAGCCTCGAGGTAATATTTGCTCGACGCTGCCCGCCCCTTGATGGCACAAGTGACGGCAATATGGTGGAGAATTGTCCGTCCCTGAGCATCGCGTAGCTCAATCAGGGGGGCCAATATCTCCAGCGTCTCGGGAAAGCAACTGTGATCCAGGCTGTTGTTCACCGAAACCGCACTCATCAGAGGCGTCTGGCCGGCAGCATTTCCCCTGAACATGTTTGCTCCTTTGGACACCAAAAGACGCATGAGCGATACCCGGGCCAACGTTGCAGCCCAATGCAGGGCCGTGTTGGAGCTGTTGTCAATGGGCATGTCCAGATCGGACCCAGACAGATGAAGGATTGCTGGGTGGTTGGTGAAGTCGGTCCGTGACTGGTCTGCGAAGAGGTCGGTCAACATGGCCTGCTTCTCCTCGGAGAGCTTGTCGGTAGGATGCGGTAGAGGGGCCAATGCAGTAGGTACCTCGCCGTCGGCGGTGGTGAGATGATGGCTGGTCTGGTAGAAGGACTCGCTTGGTTCGGTAGGGGAGCCATGATCCCGCATCATCATGTCGCCCCCGTTGGGCTGTGAGAACGAGTCCTCTTGCGAAGGACGCATCTTCTTCCTCGGCGGCTCCTGCACGTCGTCCAAGCCTGTGCCGTAGGCCGAATCCGGGTGGCCGTTGGGGGCGCCGAAGCTCCGTTCGGAAGCCAGGCTCGGGATGCTTTGCTGGCTACTCGCGCGGAATGAGTCCTGGCTCCCAATGGGTCCTTGGGACGGGCGGGCCATGGATCTGCGTCCCTGCGAAGCGCTTGACGGACGGGGCGGGGCCGGTGAGTTCAGCCTGGCGACCTTGTTCATGGCAGCAAGGGCGCTGGTGGCCGTCGAGGAGATATTGGAGAAGAAGGTGCCGCCGACGCTCTGGCTTGTGCTGCGGCCGTCGATGCTCTGGGTGTAGAAGCGCTTCCTGTTGGCAGCCATGGCCTGCTCTTTGGTGGGCGTCTCGATTCCTTGGGTGGCATTCCCGTCGGCGCCAATGTCGTAGTCGAGCAGTGGGCGCAGAATGTCCTCGACGCCGTACTGGCGACAAAACTCCCTGCCGCGACGGTAGTTGATCCAGGTGCCCTGGTACTTGCCGTAGCCTCCCTGGACCTTTTCGTGCTCGCCCGTCAGGATCTCCTTCTCGAGCACCTTTGTGCGCTTGCCCTTGTCGACGCCGGCGACCTTGAGGATCTGGGTTGCGTTGAGCCAGCCGTCGGAGCGGCGGCGCATGACGGCCACGCGGTTTACCTCCATCTCGTAGACGGACACGCCCGAGTAGACGGCCTGTCAAGGTTAGCAGGGGCAGGCGTGCGCGGACGGGCCAGAAGCGCACCGTGTAGATCTGCGGCTTGTCCATGGGGTGCTGCTGGAAGCCATTGAGGTCGGAGAAGGAGCGGGTGAAGGAGGGCGCCTGCATGACCTGGTGGGGGGAGTTTGCGTACATGGCGGGCTGGGCGGACGAGGGCGGCGGCGGGAAGGACTGGGCCAGCTGGGTGCGCGCGACCTGCATGCTGCTGCAGAGAGCGGCCGTGGGGGAGGAGGTGGAGATGGCGGTCGTCCTGGCGTCCTGGGCAGGCGTGGGCGTGAAGGGCCGGCACCGAGGCGGCGCGTGTATGTGCGCGCGTTGTCGCCGCGCCCTCCGCCAATTGGCTCCTCGTCCACCGCCTCTGCTCTCTCCTCCTCTCCCACATGCCTGACCCCCATCCCCTCCACCTGCTGCGCGCCCTCCTGCGCGAGGCCTCGTACCTCCCCGACGCCGTCGCCCGCAGCTACTTCCGTCGCTACATCGTCAGCCGTTTCCGAGCCTACCAGCCCGGCCAGGATGCCGTCGCCTCGCCCGTCGTCCGCTCCGTCGAGAAGCAGCTTCACCGCAGCAGCTCGAGACGCCGCCACGAGTCCATCATCAACGAGCGCGCCCGAGCTATGCTGCGCAAGGGCCGGAAGGCCCTGAACTACCTTCGCCGCGCCAACCTGGGCGAAGGCCCGTGTCTGCAGAAGATCCTGTACTTTGCCTATGGCCGCATCGGCACGCGCAAGCACCTCCTCCAGGAGCGCCTCCTCGCCCCAGATTCCGGCCTTCCTGGACTTGTCCTGCCTCCCAGCGAGCCCTCGCCGCTGCAGAAGCTCTATCACAGCAATGCACGTTGCCTCTCCTTCTTCGACGCCCCAAAAGTCAGGTCGGAATCTGAGTACATCATCAAAATCTCGGACCGCTATCCCTGCCTCAAGACGGTGCTTCAGACCCAGGTGCAGAAGGGCTTGTCGTTGAACCGTCCTATCAAGACGGCCGCCGTCATAATGCCCGCCAAAAATGTCTGGCAGCGACCCATGCCTATCAAGCGTGCACGCAACAAGGTCAGGGCTTGGTACGCTGAGACCATGGCAGCCCTGCTGCCTCCGCTGCCCGACCACGAGTGGGACGCTATCCAGCAAATGATCCGAGGGAAACAGCGGATAAGCTTCGTTGGCCGTCGAGTTCGTGCCGCTGAACTCAATCCCTCGTCCCCCAACCAGACCCACGGATCCTTGACCCTGATACAAAATGCACTGGCTCTGGACAAGCCCGGCAGAGCTGACGGACGAGCACGCTTCAATCGGCCGCGCGCGCTAACCTCGAGATATATGCGCCGCCTCTATGCAAAAGTGTTTGTCCACTGCAGCAAGCTGGTATGGAATGAGAAGTACAACAAATGGGAAGCCGTATGGGGCAACCATCCCAACGGTATGAATCAGTGGCTCAACTCTGAGCAGCTTACCCGTCAGCTCTTTGCTGGCCTGGACGCCAAAGGCAAACCGCACACTGAGAAACTGCCGCACACATCCAATACCTCTGTGGATGGCAAGGAGCAAAAGCCACGCCGCGAGTACACCATCATTCCCTTTTATATTGACTACCTGCCCCTGGATCATCCTGTGCGTAAGCAGGTAGACGGGTTTCGACAGCATCGCGCAGCTGTCCAATCAGAGCGCGGAGCTTGAGTGGTTGATGCAGTGATGGTGCCCCAACCCCTCATGACCCACTTGTCATCCACTCTGGACGGGGCTGCGCAATCTTTACATGACAAAAGGGCGTGCTGTAACACTATAAAGCGTCCTTCGCTGCCTTTATCGCATCCAAACTTGCTTGTGCATGAAGGGTCTGTCACAATGCCTCTCAACGGTGCTTCTATCCGCCACGCGACGCGCGAAGGCAGGCAAAGCTCTACTCATACACCATTGTCGCTATTCTAAGCTTGCTGCAGATATTGACACTATCTTTGGCCTCATACACGAGCTTGCCGACTACGAGAAAGCTACTTCGTCGGTGAAGGCCACCCCAGATATTCTCGCCAAAACCCTCGCCTTCCACGATCCCTCCTCGCCAGACTCCTTCACCCCCGGCTACGCGCGCACCTTCCTACTTGTCGCCCCCGAAGGTGAAGTAGCCGGCATGGCCCTGTACTTTTACAACTTCAGCACCTGGACCGGTGTACCTGGTGTTTACCTAGAAGATCTGTTTGTGAAACCAAAGTACAGGAAGAGGGGATATGGGAAGGCGCTAATCAAGGCGTGCGCAAAAGAGGTGGTACGAATTGGCGGCCAGAGGCTGGAGTGGAGCTGCTTGACCTGGAACACCCCCAGTCTGGAGTTTTACGAGAGTCTCGGCGCCCAAAGGAAAAATGCGTGGGTGGGTCTGAGGGCCGAGGGGGAAGCATTGTCTAGGCTGGCAGAAGACTGAGGATGCTACACGAATAGCACAACCCGTGACATACGGCCAGCTGCATGCCCCCGTGCCATCAATGCACATGACGAGTAACGTATTCTAAATCCAGAATCCATGGCAATAAACATTCTATCATCAGGAGCATTTTTTTTTTTCTTTTGGTAGAAGTGATGCACAATGTATGACGACATCAAGCAGACGGTGTCAAACTTTCTCAAAAAAACGTGAAAAACAAGCGCCGGATAGAACGCGAACTTGATAGCGCATGCAGAGGACCTGAATGAATGGTGTATACCATTATTTCTTGCATTCTCATTTCATGTCTCCACTGTTTTAGCGGGTAGACGGGAAAAAAATTCGTCAATTGACCGACCTACGCAGGACTCGAACCTGCAACCTTGGCCTTAGGAGGGCCACGCGCTACCATTGCGCCAGCAGGCCTTTACCACTCATAGGGCCGGATGACCAGGGAGCTGATGAGAGCGATATCAAAATTTGTAGTACATATCAAAGAGAAAATGTCAAGCTTAACGAGATATTTAGCGCCAATCTCTCATACCCAAACGAAATAGCCAGGGCTATTACCACTATCAAAGGGTCCTGGGGGCCCTTTACCTGTTCTTTCCATCGTTTTCAACGAAACCTTTGTATGATGATATTCAAACATATCAATATTTGAATGTCTCACTTTTCGTCCCCCTAAAAGCCCAGCAAACAGCCTACACAACCCAGCGAGGGACTGTGAACAGAGCAAGCTACCACGGCGTTTGTTGGTTGCGAAAATCTTTCACAGCTAAGCATTGATCACATACAAAGCCGGTCCAGATGTCAATATAATGCATAACATTAGTTGCCTACTCTTTTTATTCCTAGAAAACACACCTGGAGGAGACAAGAAGCCTACTTGTTTCCACTAGAAAGAAGCATGAACTCATGTGAAGCAGAGGGAAGCCCAAACGCAGTAACTTTGAAGCTATTAGGCAACACTGGAAATAACATCTAGTGAAGGAGACCCGTTTCCATGCCTAGGCCCTTGCCTACACGAGCATACACCTGCAGGAGCTTTTATAAACCCCAGCAAACCGCCCCGAACGAGGAGTACAGGTAGAGTACTCGTAGTGGTGTTCAAATCCGACAAGCACTGCAAGCCATTTATCCTTCGCCAAAGCTGTTGCGATGACGATCTTGTACCACACTCTCACTTCGAGGTATAGGTTCGAGAATTCTATAAACGCGAATACAGAGCTGCAGAAAAGCATGTCAGATAGCATCAACACAGCCCATCGTATCCATGCAACCCACGATGATATCGTCGGAATAAGTATGACCAAAGACGACAGAGCAGAGCTTGACAAGAATGTCCGCACTGCCATGACATCTACCAACGCTCAGCACGGTCTAGAGGATCAACGGTGCGTATACAAATTCTTTACCGTCCCAACCACCGATCCTCCTCTGCCATGTCTCTCTCTCCTCCGAGAGGCGGCAAGAAACAATACGGCCACCCTGGTGTGCGCTCACCCGACCTACGAGCAATACTCATTGGGCGTGCCATCACCTCCTCCCGGCTTCCGAGCGCTCGATCCTCAATGGTGGAGCGGACTGTCCCGTGCCGAAACACATGCCGGTCCTCTTAGGTCTTCGGATCAAGTCCAAAGGGCAAAGGTCGAGATCAAGCGCCAGATAGCCCGGAGGAGAGCAAGTGAGACAACCAAGAATGGGTGGCTCAGAGCCCACAAGAAGAATGCGGAGGAGGGTCTGCGGAGACAACTGCTGGGCTTGCCGATGGATGGACTGCTGAGCAGAAAACTTGTCGATGCCGCCACGGAGGCAAATGGATGGAGACTGGAGACTGAGGATGTGGTCGGGGGTACGGATGACAATAATGAATACGGTCAGGAAGTATCAGAGGAAGAAAGCTCGATGAAAGTGAAGTCACCACCAGAACATACTCGCATGGAAAGCTCGGATTCGGAATACTTAGATTAGAATGGTTAAGATGGTCAAGATAGCGCGACTCGGAATGCTTGATTAGTCTGATGAATAAGTACTATGGAGGCGATGTTTGGGTCAGAATGGAAAGCCGGTAGAAGGAAGCACGCGTCTCGGCGTTGTTGTTTGGATTTGCACACGCTGTAGCTATGAGGCATTATTTCCTGTGTCTGCACCCTTGGATGCCATGGATACTGACGCGTTGGATAGCCGCATAGCAGTGTCGGGACAGATCGGGAGTCTGTAGCTGTCTTCTTCAAGGGCATGCATTGCGATGCCCACGGAGCAACCAGAGTGCAAGAGTTGGTAGAGCTTTGCGTGTAGGTACTATGTGTCGGTGGTCTCGGCAGGAGAGCTAGCTTGTGGGGCGCCAAGTTTTCCTACGCCATAGCGGAGCTGGGGGGATCCAGTGTCGGCGCAGCGAACTAGAATGACTAGACCAAACTTTAACTTCACCACTCTCACACAGCTCGCTCTCTGTTGTCGTGACGTCAAATTGGTACGAGATGTAATATGAGTGGCATCATGCGGCTCTATCTGCCATCCCTGTGCTCCACGCTGATGTCTACACTTCGTTCCGTTGTTGGTCTGGTCTTCCGCTCGACTTGCACCGTTACCTCCTGATGTCGCATTACACCTTGCTGCTCAAATAGGCTCGAAGTACTCGTATGCTCGTCGGAATGGCTTCCCATTGAAACAAACTTCTGCCAATCAGGCTCCTTGTGTTTCTCTTTAACCGTCTTCGACGAGCTTCCCTTGGACTCCACTGTCGTTGTAAACTTTCCTGAGCCAGATGGAACGAGCTTCAATGGGATGCGGCTTTTTCCAATCTTTATCCCGCGAATAGACGGGGCCATTTCAGCGTCCCTGATCCTTGGGTCCAGCATTCCGGTTCCTCCTTCACCCAGGAAACGCTTGATCCGTGGTAGACTAGCCAGTATCAACGAGAGGCTCGTTACCGTCCTAGAATGGTAAGCTCACGGTCGGTATTCACCACGTCAGCATGACTTACTGGTTGAGAAATGTAAATCCAACACTATCCCCTAGTCCTTGTTAGCTGGAGGACAAATTAAAAAGGAGCCTACTTACAAGTGGGGTCGGCACTATTGATGGGCTCTGCAACTTTCCAGGCTTGAAGACCAGCCGCAATAGGTACCCTGCACATTGCGTAAGCACAAGTTTTGCCCTGAAGAACCAGACATACACTATGCGAATGCCAAAGAGAATCGCGGCCGTTCGCCGCTTTTCTTCTTCCATTTTCAGTGTTCGTAAAACAGGCATTATCCATCCTGCGAGGACTATGTCGGATAGCATGTTCAGAGCAATGGCTGATATCAGGGGCCCGCCTTTGGCACATTTACCACGGCGCACCTCCCACGGCCTTGGGAATCCACATTGGAAGGCAAAAGCAAGCACAGAGTACACAAACCAAAAGGCCACCATGCTGAAGAGGAAGATTTTCTGCTTTCGAGTCTGCGGGCAAACGCGCTGGAGAAGGTGAATGCAAGACATTTTGGCCAGAGCCATGGCAGCTATTTGCAGCAGCTGAGCCGCGTACGCAGCCTGGAGATGTCAGTCCACCGACCGGCCCATAGTCTGATAAACGTCTTGCAACCCACCTTGAAATACCGCTCAATTTCCGCGGCACTCAGGTCAGCGAAATGGCGCCCAAGGCCTGCACTGGCAGCGAACTGCCAGCTTACCGTTGCTCCGAGGTAGACGATCTGGACATTACTGGTAAGCCGGGGCCATGGTTCCAGCGGGACTGCTACGTACGCTTCCTGCCAGGGCTGTTCCATCGTCGCTTTCGAAGCCAACCTTGCGTAGGATGCCGATGGCAAGACGTGCCAGTATGACGCCTACGGTAACGCATGTCCAAGAATACAGCGAGACGAGCACGAAGCCCTCTCTTGGCGAGCGAGCGAACCTGGGGCCTTCTTCATCGTTGAGGTTCATGTTGACGAGCAGTCGGATCGAATCTAGTCCATTCTAGTACGTAAGGGCCGCATGTAAGAATGCTGGGTGTGCGATTACGGACGATGGGACGGGAAATGGCGTCGCGACGCCCAAATATAATGCCCCATCCTTCGCTCTTGCAACCACAAGAAGTTTTGGCTTTCCTACGCCCCATGCGCCCGTTGGCGGAAGCGTCCTGCGGGCGGCCAGAAGAAGACGTGATGGTGGCTTTGAAGCGAAATCCCACACGGAGCGAACATGGTTGGGCCTGGCTGATCTGCACGCTCTGATCGTGGGGAGCAGCGAATCAGTCGGACTGCGTGATATGTCTCGCCGCTTCGCTATGCTCGGAGACGCCAGGACGAGCAAATGGGGCATCATGATACCGAACTGGCGGGCGCTTGGGCACCTGTTCACGAGTCGATGGCGGGAGTGCTGCGGCTGCGGCCCGTCCATGGCGAGAGCCTATTTGCTCACTCTCGCTTCATGCGCATGAAGGGAGCAGCCCGGCATCCTGCGCTCCTTGTAACTGACACTTCCAACGCGGCCCCCTTCCGCTTCGCAGCAGTTGTTTTTCTCTTGGATCAGGGCGCTCGGACAGGGTTCGGGGCACGCGGAAGGATTGCACCCTCGTACTTGGCCGTGGCAACCCGTCGCATCGTTCTGGGCCCCTCAGCTGCGCTGATCCACTCTGGATTCGTGCTCCTGGCGCACGTCGTCTATTAGTATTGCACAGGTCGCTTCGAGGCTTGCCGCTACAGCCGCGCCAGCGAGTCGCGGCATTGCGTTGTCCATATCTTCTTCCACAACCCCCTCGCGACACAATTTCTCAGGCCTCGATACCGACAGAATGGCACACGACGACTTTAAGACAACGGCCGCCAGTCTTGACGAGGTCGAGCATGGGTCCGATCGGGGTGAGAAGATTCTTGGAGCGACCCCTGACGGTTCCCCTCACGGCCAATGGCATGGTTTGGAGGTTCGTAAGCCTTGGGCCTACCTCTCTGGTCGATCCATGCTGCACAATAGCTGACACCACGGCCAGCGCTACATAAACCTCTCCTCGGTCGTAAACTTTGGCATTGTCGTTATCATATCATGGGAGGCCTTTGCCGTGACCTTCCAGTTTGCCCTGGCAAATGGAGGGCCAGCATCCATGATCTACGGTTCTATACTTGCTGGCCTCGGCTGCTGTGCTGTTGGTTTCTCGCTCGCTGAATTGGCGTCCATGTTAGTAACAACTTCTTCACTTATACTTTTCACCGTGCTGACTTCACCACCAGAGATCCCACCGTCGGCGCACAATACCGCTGGTCAGCCAACCTCGCGCCATTTGGAAAACGATTTTGGGGTCTCGTCCAAGGTACCTCGTCTGGCATTCGACCGAGCGCACTTCTTCTAACTTGCTTCAAGGATGGATCACCTGCGCAGCCTGGGCTTTTGCCTGCTCGGGCTTTCCCTCCATTCTTGCCAACATGATCACCTCGTTAGCTATTTTCAACAACGAAGACTACGCACCTCAGCGCTGGCATACCAGTCTGATCATGATGGCGACTATGATTGTGCCGTTTGTTGCCAATCTATGGTTTCGGAAGCTTATCGATGCCTTTGAAATCGTTGGGGGCATCCTTCACTTCGTGCTTTTCATTGTCATCCTTGTCGTACTCATCTCCATGGGGCCCCGGAGCGACGCAAGTTTTGTCTTCAAGACTCTCGTCACCGACGTATCTGGATGGAACAACCCCGGAGTGTCGTGGTGCCTTGGTCTGACTACGGCTACCTTTTCAGTTGTCGGCATGGACAGCGTCTTGCACATGAGTATGTCGGTCTCGAAACATGTCTTGAATATCTGATTAACACAAACGTTAGGCGAAGAGGTTAAGAAGGTCCGTACTCGAGTACCCCGGAGTATCATTGTGGCATGCACAGTCAACGCACTCATGTTTGTCGTCTTTGTGCTGGTGCTACTCTTCTACCTTGGTCCTCTTACCGAGGAAGTCACAATGGCTCCTCTTCCTCTAATATACGTCCTATACGGCGCCACAGGCTCTAAAGCAGCAACCAACGCTCTCATCTCGCTATTAGCGTTGGTCTTCTTCATATCGCTCTTCAATGTTTTCGCCTCGGTATCAAGACTGATCTGGGTCTTTGCCCGCGATAACGGCCTGCCATTTTCCAAATTTTTTGCCTATGTACGTAAGCCACTACATGGCTAGCAAAGATCCGCACTAATATGCGCCTTCAGGTTCACCCTGTTTTGAAGCTTCCGATCAATGCGCTTGTCCTCCTCATCGGCGTGACGATCGCTCTCTCGCTCATCTACATCGCCTCAGCAACGGCATTCAACGCCATCATCTCATTGCAATCCATGGCCCTCCACATTTCATACATACCACCCATCTTTTTCATGCTGCTTCGCAAGCTGCGTGGCCCACCACCTCCATACGGTCCATTCAAACTAGGACGCATTGGTGTGCCCCTCAATATGTTTGCCCTCTGTTACCTTGTATTTGTCATCATCTGGATTCCATTCCCACAGTTCTTACCCGTGACCAAGGACAATATGAGTTACGCAGGTCCCATTTTCGGGGCCGTGGTTTTGGGTGCCCTTGGCCATTGGTTCATTAGAGGAAGGAAGACGTTTCAGATGCCCGTTACGAGGTATGAGTAGGAGAATAATTTGTATCCGGGAGCGAGTACCACTGCGACACTGGATAAGGAGCCACCCTGACGTTAACTGATACGTTGTGCATGCCTCCGAAAGGACCATGGTCAATTCTTAGAGGGGAAGGGCACAGCACAGGGGTGGCCGAGTTCGCGGCCTACCCCCCATGTTGTAGGACTTGGAACGCGGTGGCTTTAGGGATTTGGTCGAAGCAATACTTATGGTCAGCATTGAATTACAAGATACACTTGATCTGAACTTGTATGAAATTTTGGAGCGCTGGCCACATTGTTCCGCCATGGTGAAATATCGGATCGTTGGACATCTAGAGAAGCTCAACAAGGAAGCCAGCCGCAAGACGTCTGGGCTCGGTTGGATGACGCTCCCACAGGATTGCAGCATGGATCTCGGATGTATGTTGCATCGCACATTTAAAAAAAAAAAGAAAAGAAAGAAAAGAAAAAGGGCGTCAATGATCCGCACGAGCCCGAAGGTTCCCAAGACGCCTCGTCCACGCCTTGGGTGTGTGCACAGTGCGGCACCCAACAAAGCCATGCTCCAACTGTTTCAGGAGGGGGGTCGAAGGATTTAGTGCCTCGTAAGGGACGGGTTCACACACATTGTTTCTTTCGCGGGCAAACCTTGTGCGGTCGGCAAGGGGAAGTGTTGGTGCAAGCCGTCGCGACGCGATTACCAGGTAGAGTCTAGCTTCCCACGCTTGCTCTTCGTTCTACGCCTGGCCATGCATCTGCTGATTTTTTCGAGTCATGTTCAAAAGCCTCAGCTGCAGCCCCGCGGATGCCCCGCAACCAATCGTTACCGGAGTGGCGTCCGACTGTATCTGGTTCGTCAAGCCTGTAGTCCTGCCAGAGCCGGTGTCCAGTTTTACTTCTGCTACGAAGGCATCGTCGAACACCCGGGACACGTCTTGAGGGCATCGGCGTCACGTTGGTTAGACTTTTAGAATAGGACTGCTGCTCGCAATATGGACACAAGAATAGGCCCATTTGCACTTGGAATGCATCGTGGCGACTATGACCGTTCATGTCTGGTTTTGGGCATTGCTGTGCCTTGCCATAGCCAGCAGCGTCGTGGCCGTCGACAGCGACGGGCAATCGCGGGAGCTAACAATCGCAGATATCCCGCCTTGTGGTGTAGGTTCCATCCTGGTATACCGACTTGAACCCCATTGATCAGTCACAGACAACATGCCTGTTCCTCCGGCTGCCCGAGAGCGGCTGCGATCTCTCTGATAGTGGTTGCCAATGCAAAAACCATCAGCTCGGAAAAGCAGTCGCGGCATGTATGCTTGCTAACTGCACCATGACAGATGCAGTAGGTATGGACAGCAACACGTTGGCACACAACCGCAAGACAAGAACTGATGGCATCAAACTGCTAGCATTCGCACAGGTGGAAAAGGAGCTTTGCGATCTCTCCGAACACTCCAGATCTACAGAGCTGCTAATTTTCACCGGAAGCTCCTATGTGGTTGTGGTTGTCTGTGTAGCTTTGAGACTGGTTGCGAAGGTCTCTACGAAGAAGGCAAAGCTGGATGACTGGGTCATCGTATCAGCAGTGCTTCTCTCCGCTATTTCCATAGGATGCGTTCTGAAAAGTAAGTGCCAGATCGACTAGTTGAGCAGTACTAACTCGACAGTGTCTATGAATGGTTTGGGGCAGCATATGTGGAATATCAGCTCGCAGCTGTTACTAAAAGACCTTCGGTTATGTACGGATCGTGCAATGCATGGCAGAATTGTCCGTTAACTTCACTTAGACTACGTTGCGTATTCTACATATGTCGTCGTCCTCGCTCTCGTTAAAATTGCCATATTGTTGTTGTGGATCGATTTGTTTGGCTCTCCACGCCTGCAAACATTGGCCTACCTCGTTATGTCGTGGATTGGTGTCAACACACTCATAATCGTGTTCATTAGTATATTCAACTGCTGGCCCATCTACTTTTTCTGGGACAAAGAGCTTAAAGGAACCTTCATGGACATCAATGCGGTATCGCTAGCAAATGTCGGCTCGACTATTGCTCAAGACTGGGTCATACTTCTCTTTCCGCTAGCTTGCTTCAGGAAATTGAACATGAAGCGCTTTCGCAAGATCGGCATCGGTTTGATGTTCACTTTCGGCGTGGGGTATGTTCTTACCCCACCTCCGGCTTGAGTTTTGCTAAGGTTACAAGGGGCTGTGCTGCTACAATAATGCAACTGCTGTCACTTCTGGAATCAAAAGCCACCATCGACCCTACATGGGACTACATACCAGTGGCAATTTGGACTGAGGTTGAAACCACATGCGGCTTCATATGCGTCACACTCCCTGCCATTCGCATTTTCTTCACGCTTATTCTACCCAAAAGTTTCCTCAATCTATTTGTATCCCCGCCGGATGACGAGGACAAGTTGAAGCGGCAAGGAGCGGAAAATAGTACGAAGAGCACTCGAGCCACAACGGAGAAGACAACGAGCTTGTCCGCGCAAATGCCGTCTGTTAACTTCGCCAGCCGGTTATCAACAACCTTGGAAGCGGATACTTTTGTCCAACGCGGCTTAAAGAGAGCCTCAAGCAACACCAACGAACCGGTGCAGATTCCAGCCATCTATGTGAGACCCCCACGCACCAATGCGAGGGGTCGTCATCGGGGGTTGATGGCTGATGGAGGACCCGCACGTGTGAATTTATCGCACATAAGAACCTACACCCCACCAGCGCCTCCAAAAGTACAGAAGCAGCATGAAAACCCAGTAACAAAGCATGTAAGTCTGTCACATGTAAGAACTTGTACGCCCTCTGTGCCTGCGTCCATGGAAGACGAAATCACGAGGCTTGACACCGATTTGGAACTGGGTACTGTTCCAAAGATACGACAGGGACATGTATGTTTGAGTTGTGGCAGCGAAGGTGGCTATATGACGGCTTTGCCTAGCTCCGAGTCGCACAATCGCGATATCACATCTGAAGCAGGTGCTGCTGACCATGACAAAAAGAATTGGCGCAGGCTGTAATAAAAGAATGCATCGACGGGAACTAAAGTATAAATAATGTTGAGCTAAAGCGAACAGCCTGTTCAATAATACAAGATCAAACCAAATTTTAAACTGCTGCTATCGCCGCTGCATTAGACGCGTTCGTCGCGCTTGCATTTCCAATCTTCTGGTCTGTGAGTTGTTTGTCGTATCTAACGTAGCATAGACCCAGTGCAAGTAAGATATCCATTCCAGCTGCCACATTAACAAGCTCTTCTCTTCTCATATGACCCCACTGCTCATGGTGAGACATCGTTGCTACCACATGTCCATTGTACATTACACCTTTATCTTGACCCATGACCTTGTTCTCCACCTGCAGCGTCTGCGAGTCATATTGCGTAGGATATATCGTGAGCCCTGCGCACGTCTTAATATGGTATTCTTTAGTGATTCCGAGCGTTGGACTTTTACTTACTATAGTCAGTCCCTTTCAGTCCTCTATGTAGTTTGACGTGCCATGCCTCGCTGCCATCGGGCCTCAGACCGTGATACTCATCTCCCCTTCCACTCCACTTGTGGCTCTGTTTCACGATCTTTAACACCTCTTCGCCCTGAGGTGTACGAAAATACATTTCTTTGTGGTGCTCTTCCTTAGCCTCCAAGTATGGTTGGCCCGAAATTGAGGCCGTAAATCCGGTGCGCCAGCCATTTTTCTCTTTGAACAGCAGTATAGTTTGATTTTGGGCAATCCACAATGGAGAATGTACGGCAAGGCCTGGCTGAGGAAGAGGTGGGAGAGTTGGGGGCGGCGGAGCCATCTTGTGATGCTCGTTTTAACAAGTTTAGGATTGAGGGCAGACGCGATTAGACCTTCCGGTGGTTGGATTCAAGGAGGGATGAGATATGACCTCGCAATAGCGATTGTATTGGGTTCTTATATTCCCTTCTGTTATTGCAACTTGTTGTGGAAACACCGTTGGCGATCAGCTCGCACTATGAGTAACCGTCCCCAATCAAGCATAATCAGTGGCCAAGAATGGTCCCTGCAGTGATTTGTACCTAAGAATATGCAGGGCTATATCCTAATAGAGTTAAGAGCCGGTGCCACATCGCAAGGCTGAGTCGCACTGCCCCCGAAGCCTTCAAATGTCTACCGAACAATAATCGAGACGTTCGGAGCAGAGCTTCACGACCCGAAGGCTTATTAAGTCGATATGTGATGGATTTGATAAGCTTGCGGTCCTTTCCTGTTACTTTTCTCACTCAAAAAGGTGAAGGAAACGACATTGCTTTCAAAATGCAGCCTACCATGAAATACTTTAGAACATGGCCATAGCATTTGAGGGACTTCCAATCGCCAGTAACAATGTATACACTATAGTACAAGTTGCACATGTTTGATAAAAGTTCACCAACACAACTGAGTGTGCTCTTTAGTTAGAACGCTCGAACAAACAATTATAGTTGCAACCGCTAGAACAACAAGTATATATGTTGCTTCGTAGTACAAAATAAAAAAAATTTGAGATATGCGACCTACGCAGGACTCGAACCTGCAACCTTGGCCTTAGGAGGGCCACGCGCTACCATTGCGCCAGCAGGCCTAGACGACTAAATCATCAACGATGTCAGTTTTTAAGATTCTAGATATAATTAAATTCTTTGTTTTTATGAAAATTTGTAGTCGATGGTGTGTGCACGTGCAATCAGAAACTTCGCTTAACTCCACCACAAACTAAGACTAGACTTATGTGGAATACATTGCACCGTGCATGCAATGACGCCAATCTACGGTGAAATGCGCATAGTAATCCTTTTATTGATTTCACACACAGAGCATTCTTATGACTCTCTTCAGTTTTATTGAGCAATGCCATGAGTATCGAGACAACTTGTCAGTCTTTCGCAATGATATCACAGCCTGGCATGGAACAACGCAATGCTTGGCTCATCTCTTCTGAACTGGGGGCGGAGGTGAGATAGCTGTTTCGATGTCGCGATCTGATATAGTAGATCGACTCGGAGTGATTGAACTTCGTTGTTTTGTCGCCGGTCGCGGGAGATCAGGGACCTTCTCATCAACCAAGGAGACGTAGAGAACGCGTCCTAAAGCACCAACACCAATCGCGAACGGGATGGTCTGGCTAGCGCCGGCAAGTGAATTGATACCGGCAATCTCATTCCAGAGTATGGTAAGCTCGATAGCGACAGTAACGGCCGGTGCAGCCACAACCTTGACCCAAGTATCCAGGTTTTGCAGAAATTCTCTTTGTCTTTTGTTCATTCTCCGCCGCTGATTCCTATGTTCTGGTAGGCCGAGCGCACGCCTGAGGATTCGGAACAAAACATGAAGACAGACAAGTGCCAGCCAAAAATACATCATGATGTTCAAGACAACAGAAACCTTGCTATTTAGTCGAACTTGGCCGAAAACGAAGGCGTATTCCTGGCAGCTACGATGATCAAGGATGGGAACCCGAGCAAACCAGAACCAAAACGCGAAGGCCAAAGCCGCAACCAACAGTAGTAAATTGATTGTTGTTGATAACGCCCCCAGAGCCACACCAGGGTATCTCGTAGGATTCTTAAATTTCTTAGCAAGCTTATGAAGGCAATAGTGAATTTCCAGGTAGGCGACTTCTCCGCACAAAAGTGCAATGAAGCCAGTAAACGGGGGGAGAGAATAACTTACCCAATAGGAGTCGCACACTGACAATAGTCGCCATACGTAAATGGGCACCAGTGCCAAGTTCGCGCCCAATATGAGTAGGAGCACAACGTACGTTTCAGCGGGCTCTAGCCTATTGACGTTGTCGGCTGTAATGATAAGAAGCGCAAGAAACGTTGCTGCGTTGAAGGTATTTATGGAAAAAGGCAAGAATTTCAACCTCTGATGGTGCGATGCAGTTTGCCAGAATCAATGCATACCACTGAAAATAGAACCCCAGCCTTATTCCCAGTCCGTATAAGTCACCGTTTTCTCGATCTTGCAGATAGACATGGTAATATTAGCAGATTTGGATGGAAGATTAGGGTGTTAAAACATGCTTTAATTAATCATTATTATTTTCCTTTGGACGACAGCTGAGCAGCTAGGCCCATTCCACACAGCCACGCAGGTGTGTATGCTGCTGCAGCGACGATGAGTTGTAAACATATCCCCAGCACTGATTGGACACAAACATAGCTTACTGAAGGTGGACTAGCTCAAGTCTCAAACGTTTGTTGTATTGTCCAGTTGATGATCCTGAATGAATACTTCGAACCGTGCGATCGAACCATAGTGCTTCGTAGTGCGTTTGACTTAGTTGGGATACCCCCCTCCCTGATTACAGTCTACGAGTCAAGCAAACATGAATGTACACTAAGACATTCAAGTACAGAATCAACATCGAGAGATGCATGCAAATGAGTATGGTATTCCAATCATCTAATGTCTATCCGAGGCTACCTTTTTGCGGTCCCTCGTCCCTGAACGCCACTGATGCATCGATTCCTTGACCACTAGTATACAATAATCTTACAAGTACTCTCACGTATGTGACAAAGGGTGGTCGTGGAACCACTTCAGAAGGGTTTGATAAAGAACGAGCATGGTTCCCGACTGCACCGAGGTCCAAACGCCTCGGGGTCCAACGCCTCGAAAGCAACCCCAAATGCCCTCGCTCCGATAGATGATCCTGAGACCCCGTATGACGGAGGAAGTATCGAGGGTAGCGGTGCCGTGAGCGGTGCGGATGGTGGACACAGGCGGGGGGCCTGTGTGCTGCGTCTGGATGCGGGTCTTGACAACGTCGAGCGGGGTGGTGATGACACCGGCCATGCCGCCGGCACTTGCAGCCGTCAGAATTTCCAGGGGCAACCCGATGTCGTTGGAGCCGACGTAATGCTTTGCCAGGTCGCGCTCCTCCTCGTAAAAAGCAAATTGCAGGGCGGAAAAGGGCAGGTCGCGCCACAGCGTGGCCTTGTATCCGTAGAAGAGGGCACCGAAGCCTTCTGTCCGGTAGATTGTCCTCGCGGCATCGAGGGTGGAGCGGTAGTTGTAGCCCGAGTGGAAGTGGGGGTTGTTGAAGCGGCCTTGCAGCTGGAGGCGAGTCTTGAGGACCTCGGAGGGCACGTAGACGGGGGCGGCGGCGAGGTCGGCAACGAGGCCTGCGGTGAAGTAGGATACAGACGGCGCGATGCCGTAGTCGATCATCAGCCTCTTGCTCCACTCGTAGGTGGCGAAGAAGGCGCAGGTGCCCAGGAAGGAGCCGGCGAAGGCGGGCTGGACTCCGCCATACAGGCCGCGACGGATACCTTCCTGGCGCCAGATGGTGTAGTAGGTGTTGCCCATGGAGGAGTACTTGGGCGGCATGTGCGGATCTCCCTGCTGTCGCGTCTTGACCGTGTCCAGCGAGTGCATCAGCATGTCGCCCGTGGTGCCCCCGAGGCCGCCGGCCAGGGTTGCCTGCGATGCTCAATCAATTTCGGGGTTCTCTGCAGCGTGGAGACTGGCGCATACATGGAGATAGGGCGGGCGCGCGGCCTCGTGGTCGATGTGGGCGTGGGCGTCGCCGGGGGGCTGCAGGATATCCGGCAGCGACCTGACGCTTTCCATGGCAACTGGGCTGCTCTGACCATTGTCCACGAGGCGGTTGGGAATCGCAGGAGTCAACCAGTTGGCCACGCGGGCAAATCCCATGGGCGATGCGGCGCGAGGGAGGAGAGCAAAGGCTGGGTCTGCGTCGGTGTCTGGGTCAGCAAAAATTCCCAGGGCTGGCTTGGCTTCTCTTGCATGCCCCGAGGGATCCGCCCAGGGTCTGCTCGGGCGGCGCCGTCACGTGCCGGCTTTTGTTTACATGTACATGCACATCCCGCCTTGGTCGGTCCCGGCGCTTCCATCCCATCCCCCATCAGCCCGCCTCGCCCTCGCGCCCTCCACTCCGCCACGCTTGCATTGTTCGCCGGCACACGTAGCTGCAGTCGCCTTCTCGACGCGACCCGGCCTGCACCAACCACCATGTCCCATTCCTGGCTGCAGCGCAAGCGCAAAGGCGAGCTCCTCGAGCTGGCCCAGCGCGCCAACATTCCCGAGTGAGCCTTGCCGTCTCCTCGCGCGTGCATTCGACTCAATGGCAGCTGCTGACCGTGTCCAGCGCCGACCAGCTTCTCAAGGATGACCTGGTCGCAGCTCTCGAGGAGACGCTCGAGGCCAACGAGAGCACCTACGCGAAGCAGCCCGTCTTCAGCGACTTCTACGGCCGCAGCGGGTCCCCCGTCAAGCGCGAGCGCTCGTCGCCCTCGGACGCCCTGGCCGTGACCAAGACGCGCAGGCGCCAGACCATGACCAAGCACGTAGAATCGTAAGTTTGTACTCGCCCACGCGTTGTCTGCGCGCGCTGACTGTGCCCGTCGCAGCGAGGAGCCCACGCCAGACAAGTCGGCCCTGGCTACGCGCACTCCGCGCCCCGTCTCTCGCGTCGTGTCGCGCGTCTCCGAGGTCGACATTCCAGCCTCGCCCGCCCAGCTCGCCGAGATCGCCGACCAGTCGTTCCAGGCTGCGAAGACAAGAGCGACGGAGCTCTGGGACAGGACGCGTATCGACGAAGCAAAGGAGTTCCTGCGCGAGCTCGCCAGCTCCGTCAGCGCCATCCAGACCCTGATCCTGCTCGCCGAAGCTTCGAGTCTCCAGTACAACACGCTTCAGGACACGCACTTCTTGTACCAAACCCCGGCCGCTGCCGGCTTTGCCTCTCGCGAAGTACGTTTCCCCAACCTGTCCAAACTGCTCGGGAGCGGCTGGTGGGGCCCAGCGACATTGTGGTCCGTGACCAACTGGGGCCTGCCCCTCGTCATCTCGTACTTCTTCAACCTGACACTGCGCACCAACACGCGTCACAAGTCATCCAGGACCGAGTCGACCATCGATCCCTTCACCTTTAACATTGCCAAAGCCATCCTGGCTTACAGCACCTACTACGTCTATACCACCGCCGACGCCGCCCTGGCCGGCCATCCAGACGCCATTGTTGCTCAGGACCTCAGCTGGGGTCCCTTCTCGGCAGTCTCGGTCTCGACGGTTCGTGAAAACATTTTGGGAGGCTACTACGGCATCCAAATCGGCGCCGTGGTGGGCCTTCTGGTCAGCTTGTACGACGCCGCACTGAAGAAGTGATGGAGGTACAATCGCCTACGCGGCCAGGACAACGGAGGATTTGGATGCACAAAGAAGGAACGAATGACACATGTACGGTCGTGAATTTCATGGTGGCGTTTCGCAAACTTTCTGCTTCCGTGGACCGTAAGCTCGACTCGTAGCGTGAAAACGACGGCGTTGGAGGCGCCCTGCTGGATACCTTGAGCTGGGCAGTCATGTCCTGTAGGTTTGGGGCTTGGGATTTGGATTTCTAGTATGGGTTTTGCACAGCTTTGCATCGTATAGTCAACTTCCTATTTCTACCTGTCCGTTTTCGCGCCGAGGCTGATGAAGCTTGAGCTCATTGCCTCTTTTGGGCAAGCCGTGCCGTCAATAGTATCTACCGTTGGATCCCCGCACCGCACTGCCGCTCCCCACATCAGCCAAATGGCTGTTGTCACGCAGCCTCTAAAGCCCCGTTGATATGTTTCAAGCTTTAGGCCAAAGACCGAGTTTCGCGTCGTACGTCTGCAACATCCCCCATTGGAAAATCGTACCATCTACCGAAGAGGCCTGAGGGATTACAAATTTCTTACCGCCTGTTGGCTGGTTTTGAAGCCAATGCGATTCAACGTGGTCGATCAACTTATTGCTTTTGACTATGCCCATACGACTTTCTATTGTCGTAGTGGGCGCGGGTCTTTCTGGCTTGTCGGCTTCTATACAATGCGCTCTCGCAGGCCACAATGTCACCGTTCTAGAGAGCATGAAGCAGCTAACTGAGGTGCTTTTATCCAACTAAAGAGGCCCCCTAGTTTCGCTCCCTGACCCCGAACAGATTGGTGCCGGTCTGCAACTAACACCCAATGCCACCCGCTTACTGCAGCAATGGGGCGTGTACGAATTGATAAAAGGCCCTTGCGAGCCAAAAACATGCACAGTTCACAACTACCAGGGAAAAGTCCTTGCGCACAAAGACAACTTCAACCAGGATTGCGTTGGGAAATACCGTGCCCCATTGGCTGGTTGTCACCGCGCAGACTTGCAGCAAGCCCTCATTCAAAAGGCAATGGAACTGGGAGTTCTGATCAAGCTGAATGCGAGGGTCATTGCTTTAGATTTGGACCCAAAGGCAGGCGACGGCAATCCAAGAATGAAGAGCGTGAGGGTGACCATGGAAAGCAGAGGGTATCTCGATGCTGACCTTGTCGTGGCGGCAGATGGGCTATGGAGCACATGTCGGTCGATCTTTCTCGGTCGATGGGATGCGCCGCTTCCCACTGGTGACCTTACCTATCGCATCGTTCTTCCCATCGAGCAAATAGAAGATAATGTCTTAAGAGACATGGTTGTAGAGCCTGGTGTGAGGCTTTGGAGTGGCTCTGACGCCTATGTGGTCGCGTATAGCATGAGAGGTGGTAGCATGTACAACGTTGCACTACTCGTGTCTAATGAACTCGTGGATAGCGTAGCCAAGCCTGGGGGTAATGCAGCGGAGCTGAGGGCATTGCTCGACGGATGGGACCCGGTGTACGTCTTCTTCCTTCAATGAATGCCATAAACATAAAACTTATCAACATAGTCTAATACGGTTACTGGATTGCGCGGAAAAAGTTGACAAGTGGAAAGTAATGCATCGTGAGCCATTAACAAATTGGATGAACCCACAGGCCAATCTCGTTTTTGTTGGTGATGCCTGTCATCCTATGCTGCCCTACCTTGCCCAAGGCGCTAGCTCGTCTATCGAAGATGGTGCTGTACTCGGCTTGCTTCTCCATCCTTCCCGCTTTTTTTCTAAATTGCATCTTTGGCAGACCTTGCAGCTGTTCCAGGAGCTGAGACAAGCCAGAGGGGAAGCAATCACGAAGGAAACGATCCGACAGAGAAAGGAGCTTCATTTGCGGGATAGAATAATGCAACGATATTGGGATGACATGTTTGGGAAGCGATTGGGAAAGGAAGAAGAGGTGCAGTCGGATCCGCATGAATTCCCTAGTCCATGGACATGCCCTGATATGCAAGCATGGCTTTATGGTTATGACGCTGTCAAAGAAGTGGAAGGTCTACCGCGCTGATGCGTTCAAGTTGTTCCGTGCTTTGAACGGACAGTGCAGCTGGGCTTTAGAGCGTATCTAAAACATGGTTCGGGCTGCCAAAGACAGACTGTGTGTTTTTACCTGAGTCATGTTAGTGATCTCACATATCCAAAGAGGGCAGAGCAGTGAGTTCAACAATGCACCGAACCCGAACAATATACATGTAGAGCAATTTTTCATGGTAAGCTATCTGAGTTACATGTTGCACGTGCTCACAGCTTCGCTACAACCAAGCTCATTCCATGCAAAAGCCCCGTTAAATAACAACCTCCGTGTCCAAGTTTTACCTTCTAGGTAGCCATGAAAACAAATCCCAACCTGGATAAACACTTATCTTGTCGATATCCGGAAATTGATGTCATCGTGAGACTTGTTCACAGCGAGGGATGCTCCACTACAAGAAGCGTAGGGCGCCAGCGATAACCACACCGAGAAGCCCACTGCCAGGACTTAAAGCCGCAGCAGCGCCCTTGGGAGGTGCAGAGGTGCTGTGAGTAGGGGCATGGCTAGAATGCTCTTCCGTTTTGGTCGCAGTGGAGGTGACAGTGGTATTGGCTGATGTCTCGAAAGTGGTGCCACTAACCGAGGAGATGAAGGTTGTCTGAGAGACAATGGTGGTATCGGAGACGATAGTTGTGACAGACGCTGAGGATACCTCTGGTGAGCTCGGAGTTGCTTGGACAGACGTGGTGAGAGTGACAATAGCAGTACCAGAAGTCACAGCAGCGGTGGTGGAAGGGACGGTAGCAGCGCTAGAGATGACAGTCGTAGTGCCAGAGGGAACAGTTGTTTGGACCGTCGTGGGTATAATGCTGGAGCTTGGAGCTGCAGAAGCATAGACACAACGGCCCTCGAAGCAACCCGTGAACTGATCCTGGTCGCAGCAAGCGCTGCCGCAGATGATCTTAGGGTCACAAGCTGTTTGCATGATCAGCTAACCAGAAGCCTAGAGAGAGTCAGATGGCAGACAAACCTTGTGGAAGGGCAGCAGCTGTGATAGCCATGAAGGCGATAAAGGTGATGATGATACCCATTGTTTCGAAAGGTTTGGCTTAGGATAAGAAGTGGATGTGTCGACGAAGGGTTTGTGTTGAAGTCGCGAATGCGGGTACAGGTGTGGAGGCGAGGGAGAGCTGGGCTATAAAGACTACGTTCTAAAAGGAGAGGAAGAAAATGGTCTGTGGGTCGGGCGAGTGAAGTAGCTGTTGCTGGGCCAAAACAAACAGATAGTGCTGTTTGCTCGCAGCCGTAACGCGTGTAACCGGTGACGTCGGTATAGCCACTACTTCATCTTACAAAATATACATAACGTTGAATCGCAACAGCCTTAATCCATCTAACATGCTGCGGAGGAATTACTTTCACCCGAGTTGAAGAGGTATATACCCTCTCCAAAGAGATTAAGCCAGTCTAGACGGTAGGGGGCTGGGAAGGGTATCAACTCTATCAAAGAGAGACATTCAAAACGTTGCTAGCTAGTAAGAGGTTTGCGACCTGCTTTTGGGGAGTCGCCTTTATGTAATCCGACTCCTTTGCTATAACTGGAGTGGGTAAGAAAGATCACCATTCTGAACTATCTCACTAGTCGCGAACATCGATCCATTGGAGTTTGAATGAACTCAATTGCTATATTGTTCATGCCCATTTCTACAAGATTTCAACGGCTCGCTCGCGCGTGAGGTGCCAGCCACCCTAGTACCTCAAAATGTCTTTGGGACGCCTCTACTGGGTGCGTTAAGGCCTGGCAAACATATGCGTGTGGTATGGGGAAGGTACGATGTCGGACACACGTGCCTTCCACCAGACGGAGGAGATGACACGTCTGCCTGGCGCTATGCCTTCCCTTCTATCTCTACCTCTACTCTTCCCTTACCTCTATTCCTTCCTATCCACACTCGCCCTGGCCTCCGAGCTGAGGGTATTGGATGCGGAATTCAAGGTCAAGTTGCAATTCCCAGCCTTGAGTCCTGAGTTCTCTGGAATCGAAGATAATTCCGACGAGAGGTTTCTGGATTCCCTTGTTCATTTCTAGAGTTCTTGATGTTACCTCCAGATCAATCCTGCTAGCTCTCAGATCATTGTTGATGTCGACTTTGCTGCTCAACTCTGCTTTCTATCCTCTCGGTCAATCAATGTTCTATCCCTATGCTTCGGCATATGTGCTATAGTCTCGTAATTATCCCCAAGATAATTCGCTATTTCCAAGTCTCATTAGCTCCAAAACTCCAGGACCCTCCTAAGGTCGACTTCGCTTTCTTTGATTTCACAGCTAATGACCTATAATCTCCAAGTTACTCACCGCTCGTTACAGACAGTGTATCTAATAACCATAGAGAAATAAAGGAAATTCCATCTACCAGTTCATTGTGGTATCTCTACCTGTATCAAAGGGCCAGCCTCGCGGTTTAACAACTATGGCTGTTGGTTTGAAGAGCGGGAGCAGTCTGATTTCAGCTTTCTGCCGAGCGGTTCGCTTGCGCACTGTCGTAACTTAACTGGCATTATAGAGGTTTCATCATTTGATTATTGTGATGCGCTTGCAGAAGGGCGGGGCAGGGGAAATGTCTATGGCTTACGAGGAACATGCATGGAGCGGGGCGGATAGGTACAGCACCGTAAATCAAGCAGAGATGTTCCTGGACCGTACTGAAATCACGAGCGAGTGAGATCACCCGGGCGCCAGTCATCCACGGACATGAGCATGAGCAGCTGCCCGTGACAACCACCACGACAACCATCAGCATGCGGTGATGAGGGGCAGAAAGTTGGTGACACGGAGTCTTGAAGCGTCAGCCGGACCTGGGCTGTCAAGCATGATGCTGGTGGCCGCGTAACCACAGCTCATGGGGCTCGACTACGCGTAGTGAACAGAAGGCTCGGCACCGAGAGGAGATGGTGATGGGAATGGAGCCGCCACACACGACACGCAACAGATACGAGAATGGCGAAGACGTGTGCCGGACGGGGCTGTGTAGGGCTGTGTTTTCGTGTGCCAGGGGGCGAGCATGGCGGCCAATGGGAGGATGTAAGCAGATCGTCCTCAAGCGCAAGCTGGAACAGTAGCGCCCGCAAGCCACACCCCTAGCGCGCCATGGCATTCTAATCCTGGCTATGCGACAACGATACATTATTATCTGGAGTCCGTTTGCTATGCAACATGTCATTTTGCAGTCTTTCTTTGTTTCGTCGGTTCTATTAAACTGTTCTTTGAACGTGCTCCCTTTCCTTTGTCCTTCTTCCGTGGGCGTTTTGTTTGACGACCCATCTGTACAGAAGCCTATCTGCGCATGGCTAGCGATATCGAAATGGGGAGGGTCAGGGGTAAAATAGGAGGTCCCCCTGAGGATACTGATTATCGACCGGTGAACTGGAAGAAGATATTCCTTACGCCAAAGTACATACGTACGTCAGTCGCCTCTGTCCATTCGCGCATGGAGTTAACATAGCTTCCAGCGTGGCATATCGTCGGTATCGCCATCCTTGTATTCACCGTATACATCACAGTACACCATGATGAGGTGGTCGAAGTACGCCATCATCCGCCGGCTCTCTACTGCTGCGAGCAACTAACGCGCCGTAGAAACTAAGACCTTTCTCCGAGAAACTACGGGACTTACCCGCCGGCTGGCTCATTCCCATTGCCATTCTCTTCGTCATATCCTTCCCTCCCTTGTTCGGCCACGAGATCGTTGCACTATTATGCGGTGTCGTTTGGGGGCTCTGGATCGGGTTTGCTATAGTGGCTGCAGGCACCTTTCTTGGTGAGAGTATGACTGCCTCATGCTTTCCCTTAGATCCATTTTAGCCTGCTAACCAAGTATAGTCGGTACCTGGTACGCCTTCATGTACGCGCTTCGACGTAGAGCTGCAAAGCTCGAGCGTACTAACCTAAACTACGGCGCCCTCGCTCGCCTCACTCGTGATGGCGGTTTCTGGATCGTCCTCATTATACGTCTCTCCGCCGTACCATCGCACTTTTCTACTGCCGTCTTCGCCACTTGCAACGTCAAGTTCTGGCACTTCCTTGTCGCCACATTCCTCTCGCTACCCAAGCAAATCTTTCTTGTGTACCTCGGTGTGCTTCTTGTGCAGAAGAAGGAAAGTAACGTTGGGAAGAACATCATATTCGGTGCCGTGTTTGTAGTCACGGTGATTCTGGGCGTGTGGATCTGGATGAGGATGAGGAAGGTGAAGGCGGTGCTGCTGGAAGAGCAAGCGCAGAGGAGGGAGGCAAAATTAAGGGAAGAGATGGCGGTTGCCGACAAAGAGGCCGAACACCGGAGGTTAGAGGTAAGTGAGCCGCAGACGGCGTGGTCGATGCCGCAGCATGTATCGCGAATACCCCCGGGAGAGTATGTCGTCCGACAGAGCTGGAACCTGCCCGATCCACCACCCGGCAAGGCGTTTTAGTTTCTCCGTCACCATGGGTTCTGTTCGTTCGGTGGTAATGTCTAGTTATGATCATCTTTGCATTGGGCGGCGTTATTCTTTTACTGTACATCTTTACTGTGGTATAAAATGTGGCAAATGATTTCTGGAAGTGCCAGTACTTTTATCGATAGCAACTAAGGCTTCATGCATCACGTCTTGCTACTCAACGAATCATTTCGCGAACTCTATTGAAGGCTCGCCTCGCATCTTAGGGATTGCCTCGATGTCGGCCGAGTCCCACCGTACAAAGGTACTGACTTCTGGACAATCAGAGAGATGGAACAACGATTGCAAATGCGCGTTATGCGGTTGCTTGAACTTAAGATCGGGAAGGGACTAGTTTTGCCCGAAGTCTTGGCATTCCGCGGGGCGTGGAACACAATATTGAGTCAAGGCAGGCTTTACGCAACCGTATCTCTCACTTCTCCATACCCCTCGAACACACTCCAGCACTTATTGGTATTTCCTACACTATTCGTTAAATCCAAAGAATCGCTCGTAGGAGCTCAACGCCATCATGTCGCTCACGAACAGTCGGTTCTATGAGGAGAAATATCCAGAGGTGGAGAGTTTTGTGATGGTGAACGTGAAGCAGATCGCTGAGATGGGCGCCTACGTCAAGCTCCTCGAATATGGTCAGTAGCTTGCCGCTCGATATTGTTGCGGTGGCTTACCTTGGTGTCAGATAACATTGACGGCATGATTCTTCTCTCGGAACTCTCTAGGCGTCGTATCCGTTCGATCCAGAAGTTGATTCGTGTTGGTCGAAACGAGGTCGTTGTTGTGCTACGTGTGGACAAAGACAAGGGCTATATTGATCTATCGAAGCGACGAGTGTCCCCCGAAGACATCATCAAGTGCGAAGAGCGTTACAACAAGTCAAAGATGGTTCACTCGATCATGCGCCACGTTGCCGAGAAGACAAACACCCCTATTCAGGAACTTTACGAGAACATTGGTTGGCCGTTGAACAAGAAGTACGGACATTCGATCGACGCATTCAAGCTCTCTATCACCAATCCCGATGTGTGGAATGACGTGACTTTCCCAAATGATGTGGTTAAAGAAGAACTGCAGACATACATCAGCAAGAGGCTTACACCCCAGCCTACCAAAGTGCGGTCAGATATCGAGGGTATGATGCACACTACCTTCAAGTTGAATGTGGCTAACAAAGGCAGTCACATGCTTTGGGTACGATGGCATCGACGCGGTCAAGACCGCGCTAAGGTGCGCGGAGGCAAAGAATACCCAGGATACGCAGGTTAAGGTTAAACTTGTATCCCCACCTCTATACGGTATGCATGCATGATCACACTTGGATGCAAAGCTAACCTTTTTAGTTCTTACTTCGCAGTGCCTTGACAAGAATGCCGGAATTTCTACGCTCGAGCAGGCCATCGAAGATATCAAGGCAAGCATTTCAAAAGCGGGGGGTGATTGCACGGTGAAAATGGCACCTAAGGCCGTCACGGAGAATGATGATGCTGAGCTAGCAGCGCTCATGGAAAAGAGGGAGCGCGAAAACCAAGAAGTCAGCGGAGACGAAGACGAAAGTACGAGCGACGAAGGTGGTGTCGCCGAGGCTGACTGATTGGTGGCTGCTCTGGGGGATAGAAACATGGGTCAAAAAATGAGCATTTGGCGTTCGATCGAGGATACGGATAGTGTTCCGATACGATCATGCATAATATGGCAGCTGTAAAATACGAGCTTCTAACAACGGGAGAAAGCCGGCTTGTTGGAGGTTGGCGTATGTAAGCGTTCGTGTCGACAGCGTGGGCAAGCATTCGTGAGAAGGAGCTTGGGCCAGTGGGGTTGCAATGACGCAGCCAAGTCTACATAAGTGCCAACAATTCCAGCTTTATACCAGCACTAGCTTCCGGTCCAGCCCAGCTCCAGCCTCGACCTTTCTTTCTTTTTTTTTTTGACATCTGCCGCTCGCTACTTGTCTTTGTATTATACTTGCCACCGCCATGGTGCGCTGGAGCAAGCTGTTCAACGCCGACGGCCATGACCGTCGGCATCGGCTCCAAGATGAAATGCGTTCACTCTTGCCCACACGTCGGGACCATATTCCCCCACCACCGGTTCCTGCCAATGAAGTCACAAGGGTTGCCCTGCGCCTCAAGCATCAGATCGAACAAGTTATTCCCTGTGAATTGGAGGAGCAGCAGATCACGAGACCGCATAGCCACATTCTGACACCGGCAGTGGTCGCGACGGCAAAGGAAGCTGGTGGCGAGCAGTATAAGGGGTGTGTAGTGTATTGTTTGCTAGTAGTCAAGAAGTGGTTCCGCAGGCAAGCGTTGTGCGAACTTTGGGATGCTGATCTACATGAGGTTCGCGCCATAGCAGCTGAGATGCTCGCCAAACATATCATTGAAGAGGAAGAGGATACTGAGTACCTGATGGAAGAAGTCCTCTTGAAGCGATATTCGATCCTGGTCAATGGCGAACCGACGGTGCCTGCGAATGCAGTTGAGCGTGCGGTAGATCTGCATGCACTGACAGTGATTGGGTCTTCGGGCTACCAAAAGTGCATCCAGTATCTTTGGCGAGGATGGCTGGTTCAAGATGACGAGGACCCAAGCCGGTTTGTGAGTTACGAGAACAAGACGAACACGAACTACTGGTCGCACGTTGACCCCGATCGTATGAGGGTGCCACAGTATCAGAATGCAGTCCAGATTGCCGTGTCGGTTGTCTTCCTTGGGCTCTACACTGGAGCCATCAACACTATCAACCCTTCGGGCGATCTCGACATTGTCGAGGCGTTGCTGTATCTCTTCACATTGGGATTCATCTGCGATGAGGCGGCCAAGCTGTGGAAGGTTGGCCGCTATTACATTGGCTTCTGGAACGTTTTTAACACGACTCTATATGTGATGCTTGCCACTTCCTTCATCCTGCGGATGGTGGCGTACGGGCATGGGTACGGAACCAAGGAACGTGGACGATTCAACGAGCTTAGCTACGACTTCCTCGCATTTACGGCGCCCATGTTCTGGATACGCCTCTTGCTCTATCTCGATTCGTTCCGGTTCTTTGGAGCCATGCTTGTGGTGTTGAAGGTCATGATGCGCGAGTCACTCATCTTCTTTGCGCTGCTTTTAGTGGTCTTGATTGGCTTCCTGCAAGCCTTCATTGGCATGGATGGGACCGACTACTCGATTACCGACTCAGGTTTCATTATCCAAGCCATGCTCAATGCCATTATGCAGAGCCCTGAGTTTGAGGGCTTCGATCGATTTGCGGTACGTGAAGCTGCCTACTGGTAAAGAACCCAGACACAAACATGCTAACAGAGACAGCCCCCCTTCGGAATCACGCTGTACTACATCTTCACGTTTGTGGTGATGGTGATTCTCCTCAACATTCTCATCGCCCTGTACAACTCTGCCTACGAAGATATCACGGAGAACGCAATTGACGAGTACATGGCGCTCTTCTCCCAAAAGACAATGCAGTTTGTTCGAGCGCCCGATGAGAACGTATTCATCGCGCCGTTCAACCTGATCGAAATGGTATTCCTCATTCTGCCTTTCGAGTGGTGGTTGTCGCAGGAGAAGTACAACCGATTGAATGACTACATCATGGGATTCTTATATTCTCCGCTGCTGCTAGTCACGGCACTCCTGGAGACAAGACAGGCAGATAGGGTCAAGTGCAACAGACGGCGGGGCGAAGAAGACGACGATGTGCAACAGGAGTGGGAGCAGGCACTTGACGAGTGTGACTTCGAGGCTGATGGATGGGACAAGAAAGTGCAGCGGACAAAGCCAAACGTCGAATTCGACACGGCGGTGTTGGAGATCAGGAAACTGCAGCAGGAAGTGAGCGGTTTGAAGGAGCTGCTGTTGGAAATGCGAGACAGAGGCGGGTGGGGGAGCGACACGTTGAAGGAGAGCCGGATGTCGGAGAAGGCGGGCGAGACCAGCAGCGAGAGTGTGATGCAGGACAGGTAGCCGTTCGCGAGAGGACATTACAATGGCTGTTTAGCTCGAGATGCACCCAACGCAGAGGATCTACCAGTCCATCCACATGTGCATGCACATAAGCAGCAGCTTGTGTAGTTGTTTGTGACCACGAGGATGAGGCTGACAAAGGGTGATGGACGCAAGGATTGGAGACGATGACGTCCTCGGCGCGCTCACATCCCAGGCCACACCCACATCCACTCTCTTCGTCTCTGCTATGCAGCGACCACCGGGCCTGCTTTCTGGCTGCACGCCCGCCACCCTTGCCAATTCCCCACCGCCCGCGCTCGCTCCAGCTTAGATATATATGCATTGCCCATAGTCTCAGTGTTAAAGCTAAAGCTGCACCACGACCGACCACTCGACCCCTTCGAGCGCGCAAGGGGGGATGCCCGGACAGCGAGCACACTCATGGCAGCCTGCGCCCGAGACAGCCACGCTGTCGCCGGATTCGTATACTGCCCAGCGCCTGGTGAGCTCTGTCCCGCTTCTCGACAGCCATCGAGTGCTGACGCGCCCAGCAACACGCGACGCCTGAGCATTTGCATCTAACTTCGCGCCGCTTCTTCATCGGTCCCATTCCGGTACGCCCTCCCACTGCTGACTCTGGCTCCGCCATGGGTGGATGCTCATATAAACGTATAGGAAGCATGGCTCAAGACGCACCGCCGCGACTGGTACAGGCACCACCTACGCATCAACTACTCGACCCGCACCGCTACCTTCTCCTCAACTGGCCGTCGCGGCTCGCGCGACCGACGTTTGACTGGACTCGAGGGTCCCAGCTCCTCGGCCCTATTCCAATATAGCTTTCCACAGCCCGACGACCTCGAAGTCGAAGACGACCAAGCTCCAACCAATGGTCACCATGGCGTACCATCCGCAACCGCCTCGAACACCCCTCTCGCGTTGCCTGTGCCTCGTGCTTCCGAGCAGAGGGGGAATGAGTCAGGCTCTGACATTGACTCTTTCAAACCACAGAATACGCGTCGGGCAAGCACAATGTCTTTCGTGACTGCGTCGTCTGTCCCTGCCCCTCTTCCCAGTGATGGCAATACTGGTCTTGCGATCGAGGACCATGAACAACCAAGCGGCTTGCAGGTTCCCAATAGCGATGGAGAAATGAACAACAAGGCTCGGGAAATACGACAGCCGTCTAATGTGGAGAGTACTATTGCCGGCCCTGCATCTACTGTGGGGGAACCCCCGGCGGATGCCGTGTCCACTACCCCTCTGCTCCGCAAGGCTGATAAAGACAAGAACGTCCTCCCAGATTCTATGTCGTCACCCAAAGGTATCCTTGCACGAATGCAGAGGAGATCGGAACCGGGAGCCTCATCATCTGCAAGCTCACCTCTTGAGCGCGTCGGCGATACTCTTTCGCGCCAGACTTCTACTTTACGCAATCTTGTCAAATTCGACGTGCCCGAAGACTCAAAGCGAGCCTCGATTCATTTGCGAGCAAAACAGGCTCAGATGACGGTCCAACGAGCATCGACCAGGTTACGACGGAAGAAACTCCAGGACGGCTTGGTCGTCAAGATGGAGAGGATGCTCGTGCGTGTGGATGCCGCAGTCAACCAAGTTCCGGATGACTTGGACGAGAACGCAAGCCAGAAGATTGACTCGAGAGTAAAAGATAAGTGGAGAGAATACATGGTTGTCTGCAGGCATAGTGAGTCTGAAGGCGCTGATTTCGTACTCCAAATGTACAAAACTAGGGTGAGTGGCTTTCTTACGTCCTCGTAAGAAATGCTGAGCATAGTTTCAGGTGATTCCCGAAATTGAGGAGCCAAACGCGAGTAAGCACGCAGCCTATCAGATCTCCCTTGGCCGCAAAGTCTCCAAAGTCAATTTGTATTCCTCACTCGATAAGTCGGTCGTTTTGTGGATACCGGCATCGCGGGGAACGAATATATTCATCATGCAAGCTCGAAGCGCCTCGAATGCGGTGGAATGGTACACCTTCCTACGCAACATTATGGGTTGGCGTCGCGCTACCGAGCTTCAGATTAACATCCCAGACATGAGTGTCAGTCTCCGTATCTCTGATCCATTCAACAAACTCGAAGCCTCTCAAAATATGGCACAAGAGGCAAACGATTCTGATAATGAGGAAGCAATTCTGAAGACGATGCAGGAGGAACAAGCCATCGCAACCAGCCTTATTGGTCGATGTCTGGACCAGTTGGATGACTCACCAGAATGGGCAGACGTCCTTGATTCTTGGGTTAAAGATCAGCGTATAGGTCTTGCCTGGAAGCGGTACGACCGGTTAGAGTGGGTCCATGGCGCAAATGAGCGCAGAATGTACGGCACTATTGCTATGGCTAAGTCTCATGAGCTGGAACTTCGCCCAAAATCGCATTATCCGACAACGGTAACAACTCGCAAGAAGCACAGGACGCTGACAGAACCCGTCCCAGTGGAGGGTTTCCTTATCCGTCTTACCAGTCAACGCGGAAGAGCACGACGCTTAGGATTAATGTTTCACAAGCAGTTGTACTTCGCTTCCCATGATCATTTCCTTGTTTTTTCTCGTCCAATGAATTCGACCCCGCCTCCACCTCCGAGACTCCCGGCTTCTAACAATTCAGCCATTCCCTCGGCGCAAACTATAGGGCACGAGACCCCAGCCACATGGGCCATTGACCCTTACCCACTTACGGATGGAAGAATTAATTGGTTGTTAGAAGGTCACTCACGAACACCAGCCTCAAGGAGACTTCATGATGAGGATGCCGCAGATGAAGCACAACGGAAAGCACAGAATTTACTAAATTGCGATGGCTACATCAACCTCGCCCATGTGGCGAAGGTGCGTAAAGCGAAGGTGGGTGCGACGCCCGCGGACGAAGGTCTTGAATCAGGATCAGAAGTCGACTTCGACGAGGAAGTGGATGATTCTACACGGGATGACGGGGTTACGAACGAAGTTGATATGAATCGGACTTTTGAGATCATTATGAAGAATGGCCTGATTATTCGCTTGCAGGTTGGTGCTTCCTAGTCTTGGTCCTGGTCCCACGAAGGCTAACAGATGCTAAGGCGGCTAATAAAGAACGGAGAGGTGAATGGATCAAGCATCTCCGAACTTTGGTCAAGTACTGGAAGTTCCGGACCATTTCGGACGTCGGTCTGTACAAGTCGACTCGCAATCACAATCTTAGCGCACTTAACATCGATGAAGAAGCAGAAGCTTACGTTGGCCAATTTGCTAAAAAGTGGGAAGTTACGCAGTCCTTCGCTTCACCACTTTTATATAACATGTGCGGGATTGCTTGCTGCCGGACCATACACATGAGCGGAACCCTTTACCGTAAACCGCGTATACACGCGCCATTTACTCGTTGTAGTGTCATTCTTGCAGCAGGTAGCCTTCTGATCTTCCAGGATGTTTTACGCAGTCGCACTGGAAAGCAGTTAGCACACATCCATCATGAGCGCATTGCCAATCTCGACCTGAAAGATTGCTATATCTACAGTGGTTTATTGACAGAAGCAGATCTGCTTTACCAAAATCAGACATTCGACTCCAACAAACCGGGTCACCACGCCCTTCCAAGAATATTCCTGGAGGATGGCTGGACAAGCACAGACGAGGATGTCATGACTACATTTGTTGTCTGGCATGGAAAAAGCAAGAGTTGGTTCCGTGCTGAGGAGGGCGCTGGTGCCGGCGAAAAGGACGCGAGAAATCGGAAGAGGACGCAGTTGAAGCGGGTAGCCAAACTGGGAAGTAAAGGGCGCAGCGTGGTATTCCGGGCAAGGAGCAGGGCAGAGCGGGATCATTGGGTACTAGCTATTCAGAACGAGATTGAAAAGGTACAGGGAGATCGAAATGAGGATTTCAGAATCCAAGAGAGCACAGGGGATGAGATGAAGGGGCATGGCAGACAGGGTCCTAGAGTGCCTGAGAACGGCGTGGCTGAACACAGGAATACATAAGCTCAAGACTCTTCACAGCGAACTGGGATGCATTATATGGACGGTTCAGCCTGCTTGTTTTTCTGATTAGGTAGGTTTTGGAATACCTTCTGTGTAACATCATTTTTAATTCAGTTTGACGAAGAAAATATAGTTTTAGAAATGCTGAAAAGGATCTTAAAATCAAGCTTTGTATAATGCAAGCCGTGTTCTTCTGGGTTTTATAACAGGGGAAACACTATTATCTCAAGATTCTTTTCCTTGTGTATAGTTTCATGTAAATGAGCTTGAAAAAAAACGAATAACGTCGCTCGTTAACAAATGTTTACCGTTATTGCTTATGGTAAAAGATAAAGTATCGCACTTTGATTGCCCATTCGAGTGATCAGACGCAGCTAAAATGGACTCCCGTGTCTGAGATGCCGCCTTGTATACTGGAGAAAAGGGCCGACTTTGATTGGATTATTTATACTCTTTTTAGGTTGACCTTTGAGTCAAATTGCAGTGTCAGTAGCAAAGAAAAGTGATTCTGATAGGTGTCAAACCGGACAAACACTAAATTTTGCGTCAAAACTCAAGGCGATTGCTCTTCTGCTGTTCTTCGTGACAAGTTTGAACAAACTATTGCGGAGGATCACTAGGCAAAAATGATGTTTACATCTATTACAAACCTTAAATTTTATTAACCTTTTAAATTTCCACAACCCGGGATTGTTTGGGCATAGATTATAGTGTGATTAGTGGACCACATCTTCCTGTTCAATGAACACTGCGGCCTGACTAGACACTTAAGGAGACGTCACACCGCCCACCAAATAGTCCAAATGCCGCTATGACAGTTTTCTAATAACGGTGCTCATATAGGCAAGAGGTATTCTCTTACTGAAATACCCCTATGTTGTTACCGCCAATCACGTTTCTTAGGGAGATATACAAAGTTACGTTTCGAGGGGGGAGCGCGAAGAAGTATGCCTAGTAGTTTTCGAATTTTTAAATGATGTGGTGGGAACATTTTCGTATATTAGTCATGTTTGATGGCGACAATAGGTGGCAATAGAGCGTGACAAAACAGTAGACGATAGGCAACGGTAGGTGATAGTGATTTACTGTGGTTGGAAACGTTCCGCCACCATGCCGGCTTAAGATGTTGAAGTTGAAATACTATTCTAGGAGTTTTTATTTTTAAATTCACACACATAACGTAGACTTGTGTTCTACACACTAGAAAAGAATCTTAAGATAAGAGCGCTTCCCCTGCCGCAAAGCCCCAAAAGAACGTCAAAAGAATCTTGAACGATGTGGATTGAGATATTATAAGAGCCGTCGAATCGTAATTTTCTGTATACTTGTTCTCACACTTTTTGCTTTCACGAGGGCTCATAGCTGTCCAAGACTGAATTCCAATTGTCTGACGCAAGAGTAACATTTGGAGCTACAAGGATGTTCACAGAGAAACCTGTAGAGTATAATTCCCGGGTATAACAGACTAAAAGGGCTCTTTAACAACAGTCCTTTCGCCTCTATGAGTGGGGTTGAAGCATAGCACAAGGATTTAATCTGGAGATGTGGTGAGAAAGGTGCACGTTAGGGCTATGTGGAATTCCTAGAGATCTAGAGTATCTTGTGCAAAAATACTCTTGAAAATTTTTAGAGCTAGTAGCAGAAGCCCTTCTGTCTTTGTGGTGTTATGTGATCCTATGAGCATTCTTGGAATAATGTCCACTTGGGAAATGTGAATATCAAATACAAGGCTGCAGTGACCTTTCAATAATCAATTTAGGTTGAACGTATTCAGTATCATACTCCTTATTATAATAGGTTCTAACATGACCAAAGCTGTGAACTGGGTACATACGTGAAAGCGAATAACTGAAGGTTCGCGTCTCGCTTTCATTATTTAAGAGAACTCTATTGTGATAGACGCAACGCCGCATCTCGTCGGACCATCGAAAACCTCATTGATAGCTGGTACTGGCACTCATCTCCTCCCCAAAGGTCAGTTTGTTACCATGGACTTAAACCGCCGAGGACATCCCCGAATGCCATTAGTGGTTGTTTCAGATGCAAGACACGAAATAATTCTGCTAACGACCGTCAGCCAAAGCTGAGATCAATGCATCAATGCCAATGTCATCCCTTATTATGTTGACCTTTTATTGGGTATACGTGTTGTCAGGCGTTCCTATAGATGGTCAGGTCTTCCAAAACTGTGGCTGTTGCATGTCTAAACTTACGGCCATCAAGACTTCTTAAATTTCATTCCTGCTCGAATGCATTCCTCACTGACCCAGCACGTCTTCATCCGATGCTCGGTGATTTGTTCCAAATGGTAGTCGTACTCTGTCCAAGTGGTGCTCCCATAATACTGACGTTGCTCTTTAGCCCATCTAATGTTCTCTGCCCAATCACTAACGTCCATAGGATCGGGCTCCGTCAACCGATAGAGCTCCCGAAATGGAGGACTCTTCCTAGGGCCATTGAAGCGGGTAGAAGACAGCGCGGATGCCCACAAGTCTGAAGCGCCCTCCTCGGCGTAGAGCCAGATACTGAGTTCATCGACAACAAGGCGGTCACGTGAAAGAACAGGAGGCTTGAGGAATGTGACTGGCTGTTTGTAGCGGTCCCGCATGAAGTCTCCGAATAAGCCCTGTATAGTTGGGGACAATGGCTCTGATTGAGCTTTCGGTGGTGTTTTGGAAGCATGCCTAGGCTCTTCCTGTATGATTTGCTCTTTCATCTTGTCGAGAGCATCATCCATCGCACGGCGCCTTTTGGGTGGCTGGAAGAGATCACCGTCGCTAACATCCTCAAGCTCAGTGCCGCTGCTGTCTAAAGAGGTGCCACTCCCGTCGAAGTCACCATCGAGAGCAGCTGTGCGCGTCCTTTTTCGTTTTAGATGGCCGGCTCCCTCTGTGTCCTCGGACTCAGAGGCTTCATACATATTCTTTGTAATCTTGACTGCAATTCGGCCGCTGCGACGTGGACTATCGACCGAGGCTGATACATTGCTTGGTTGTACCATAGGGCGCAAGTCCTCACTTCTGAGTGTTGTAAGCCGTCTGGTGGAAACCATGCTCTCCTTTGTGGACGTAGTATTGGTAGAGGGCTGAGGATTGTGGTTGCGACGAGATCGAGTGCGAGTAAAGGTGTAGCGTCGAAATATTTCTCGATCGTAGTGTGAAAGCTTTACTTCTTGCGGTCCCCCAAGATGGGTCACTAAGCGTTCGAAATCGTCGGGAAATTTCCAAGTCTCGTCTGGGTGAGAGATTGCGTAATTCACGCAGCGTGTGAGATCGAGTGCATCGTCACCCTTAGGATGTTGCTTTACGTGACGGGCGAGGTCGCGAAAGTCTATTGATGGCGCTACTACGTTATTTTTATTTCCGGCAGAGCCTTTGATACCTCCTTGTGGGTGGGTGATACGTGGGGTTCGCATCTCGGAAACATTGAGATTACCTTCGTCCCAGTCGTTTGCTTTGCTGAGTTTGTGATTGGAGTGGGTTCCAACCGTCCAGTTAGAAAACCCAGCATATCTCATGGCATTCTGCAACATGATGCAGACTGAGTTGGGTGACGATCGTTGAATCCGAAATGTATTTAACATCTCCGCAATGATTGCAGCCCGACAATCATTGGTAACGAAACGGTTGATAATATCAACAGACTTAAGCCAATGAGGGCAGTATGCTATGACTTCTGCTGCGGTCAGGTTTCCACGTGGGAACGGAAGGTTCCAGGAGGGCGATCCCTCGCCGAATGCATTAATCGCGCGCATAGTAAGATGCTCACACGAAGGGTTGGTAGGAACGGGTGTGTCTCAGGTAAGGGTTTATGAATAACCACTACGCGAAAGTTTGCCACTGTTTAGGTGAAAGACAGAACGTCGCGTCAGTGTCGTTGCCGTGCCGATGCTCTGTTGTTGATTTGTGGCGCTCGCAATTTGGTCGCCCCAACCCAAGACCTAACTGTCTACTACTCTGCAGCCTGACCAGTAATAGTGTTCTGACTGTTTACTCTTTTTCCTCTGCATCTCGAATCACGGCAAATACTTCCACCCCCGGGAACTTGTCCGTTGTCATCGCGTTACGATATGGGGCGCTCAAGCTGCTTTCCATTCTCAGGACCGTCGAATTTGCCGTATCCAAATAACGCGAATCTTACTGCTGTTGAGATTATAACATTTCTCCCAAATTCTCTCGGTTCTGCTGACGTTGTGTACCGATTTGTGTCGAACCGAGCCACACGCGCCGCCATTTGTGCCATTATCAATACGAATCGCAGCGTAGATACAGAATGGAAAGTCGAATACTGTGGGAGGCACCTATCCAAAGTCATGCAACAGGCCGGATTTCACGGCTGGACAATGCAATCACACACCAGCTGGCTCAGTAATAGGAATGAAAAATGGGACGAGTGCGTTGTGAGCATGAAAGAGATCAAATCACCATATCGAAAACATGCAGAGAGTCAGCTTGAAGATGACATTCCATTTTCCGCTTTGATGGAGGGGGTGCAAAAAGTTCCTGAAGGCAATGATGCGCTGGATCTAACTAGGATGGTGCAATATAGTGTAAAACATCCAGAAGAGGGCTGGCGGTATCCGGGACAGTACGACAAACTGCTCGAACGTATAGGCGGACCAATGAAGCCCAAGGCAGCCAACCTAGACCCCATGGTATTCGAACGATGGAACGACATGATTCACGCATTATCTCAGTCATCGGCTCAAAGCGCTCGGAGAATATCAAACAAGACAAGACTTGAAAGCGAGACAGGTGAGTATGCATAATTTAATAGTTGGGCCGACTGAAGCGTTCTCTTATACAGATGTGGCGAGCATGTTGGATGTCGTGGAAAGAGACAGTGACGTGAGTGAGGCTGAGATTCAAGAGTATCAGCGAGGACCGGTGACATATGTGCAACCTCCCGCCTCGGCAAATACTCTTTCAGGTACGGGCCTCCAAGGCGGGATTGAAGCGAAAGATTTCGGCGCGTACGCTTTCGGAAAGGGTCCTCGCAAGAAGCCTCCATTCCGTCCGCTGCATCTTGTCAGCTCACCCGACGTTGGCGACACAAGTGGATGGGCAGAGAATCTGAGGTGGGCAGCCGAGCAAACATCGGCATTTGGTTCAGTTAGTTGGACAGAGTGTCCGGAACATATGGATTTGCTTTGTGGGATCCGGCAAGAACAGCTATGGGTCTCCAGTGAATGGATCATCCAATATCTCGACGAGCATGCTCCATACCCGGCGGAGATGGACATAGAGCAGCTTGGAGATTACGACTACATACCATATGCACCGATCCAACTTGTCTCTGAAGAAGTAGAGAGTAGCGAAACAGACACTTGATGGTTGAAGTTGGAACAGAGTTTCCCGGCGCATGTTTCGTCGAACGCAGAGTCAGTACCCTATACCGCATCGGGACAAGTGCCGGCAACGTCCTCTTCCTTCCGGGCCCCCTCGAACCTTGAAACATCATCGCAACATCCCTCATACGTTCTAGAGACACACTTTTTGTTTCATCGGCACGTCTTGGTAGGTTTGCCTGTATTCGAACAAGCAAACTTGTTCCAGGTGGTCATGCCCAACGACACATTCATGTTACGCGGCTTGGGTTGTGCTCAACGAAAGATTGGTGGCACTGACGGTGCAAGGGCCGCGACCGAGGGAGTATATCTAGGTTCACGCCGCTGAACCCACTTGATCCGTAGAATTGAATGCTTTTCTCTTCTTTAGAAAAATCATCCACTATGCATTCACAAAGGCCCCCTGTCTTGTATTCGCTTGCGCTTTTTACCCTCGCAATGATTCCCTCCACACTCGCAATGGACTCTTCTAGCATTTCCGCGCCTAGCCAATGCAAAGATATCTGCGATCCCATCGTCAAACTAGCTACAGCATGCGACGTAGACTGGAAAGATAATCCTATGATGGAACAAAAGGCAGAGCAAGAGTGTATTTGCAACAACAAATCGTTTGCCGTGGGCCCCATAATGGGACTTTGCGTGAGTTGCATGAGAGAGAATCAGGGAAACACTACAGTTTTAAATGGTATGTGTTGTCTCGATATATCACATAACTGAAAGCATTATGATATTATGGTGGGGAGACGTACTAAGACCGATTAGACCTGGAGCGCCTAATGAGCCAGTGCTCCTTCCCCACAACGTCGTACGCATCCCCAGCCACTTCACTATTGAAGGGGTTAGAAGTAAAAGCAACTGCGCCTGCGATCACGATGATGTGGAATGACGTAAAGCCCACGGATGTTGCCGCGGCGGCGGCGGCGGCGGAGACGACCGGAATGGCAACTACAGAGAAGGACAGCGCTATAGACACCATGACGCCGACTATGACTATGCTTGGCATGAGTGGCATGTCTATGTCCATGGCTCCAACAGCTACAGACGTTATGGCAAATATGAATATGGGGTCCGCCGGTCGTTTGGAGGTTTTGGTTAGCGTATGGAGTATGGGAATGATGATGGTTTCATTGGGATTAGGGGCTGGGATGCTATTTCGGCTAATATAGCATTGCTTCTTCACATGAACACTTTCATCTATAAATAATTAGGTTGTTTCTATGCCTTTACATTGCTGTCCTATCTGTTCGCTACGTACTGAACAGTTCATCACCGTTGAGGAAATAGGTGCATGACGTCGAAACTTATCTTCACTGCTCTCGGAGGGTCTTCAAGGGGAAGCAATCCAACATGCCCTGCACACTCAACTTACTGCTCTCCAAATCCGGGCCTAGTAACATTCCGAATGTGTTCTGGTGCAGGCTCGCCGACGAGATCCTCGTACTCATCGCCAGTCATACCTGTAAAAGTAGGAAGAAAGGTACCGTTTGGAAGGGGTAGTTCGATATGTGTTGGTTTGTCCTTAATCGACCGCGAAGCCTTTTGGTGTACTGCCGGAACACACACCGCAGACTGTTCCGGTTTATAGTTGTCAAGTATCTTCGCAGCCTGTTTGGAGGTTACACCACAACCCTCCTCTAACCAATTATACTTATTTTTATGCTCAGAGTTTTGTTCAAAACTAAGCGCGCATGACGGGAGCTCAAAGCTTGGAGCGTTCAACCACGCATCAAGATCTGCGTCATTCAATGGTTCCCGGAGATTACGTAACGATGGATTTGTATCGAGGAAATGCTCATACGGTTCCAGATCAAGTATTGGTCCTTCTACAACTTCCTTTCCTTGAACAGGGACTTGAACAATATCTTGTTTGGACACCGACTTTGGAGCTGAAGCTTTGGCTGCATACCGGAGAGCAAAGAGATTTTGAGCATTTTCTTGTTCCAACAACTGCTCAATCTGTTTTATATGCTCTCCAGAACAGTTCCAAGCTACATAGCGTTGGCTAGGACGATTCGCAAATGCAATAGCGGCATTCATCTGAGGTGTGTTACTAGGACCTACTGGTAGAGTACGTATAAGACACAAAGCAGGCTCAATCTGAAGAGTAGATGGAGAAACATTCATTGAAGGTGTGCTTGGATGAAAGTTCTGAGCCCAAGGCTCAAAATTCTGAGGCTGGAATGAGCATGGAGGCTGCACCTGTGGCTGACATTCCAGAAACGGGGTTTCCATTAAGCGCTTAGGGTCTATTGGTGCCGGACTCTTGACCATAATGTTTTGTTTGCCATCCCGCGACCGTGCGCATTCGTATCGCTTTGCAGCAGCATGATCAAAATGACCATCTGTGATTGTAGTGTGTCCCACAATCCCCAAGATCAGCGGCAGATGATCAGGAAACAAATATGGTTGACCCGTACTAGGAATGGAATTTCCACAAGCAAACTCAATAGCACGGGTTAGATCAGCCGCATCGATTTCAGAAGGCATCTTTTGCACACCCGCCAGCAAATCGGTGAAGGGCACGCTCATTGGAATTGGCCCATGCATGCCCTGTCTCAGAAGTCTTTCCGGCACAAAATCGTTGATCCTCATATTTTGAGGGTTCCAATTGGATGGTGTCTTGTGAGCTTTGCGGCTCCAAAGTTCTGCCTTTTTCTCTGCTGACCAATCCTTCTGAAGTGACCTCCAGTTTGATGGCCGCAAGGCATCTAGATAGCCATTCGCGACGGACGTCAAAGTAGCGCCTGCATACTCACCGGCACTATAACGATGCTGCTTCCACATCTCGAGATGCACAGGATTTGTGATGTAATTGTTGGCAAAACGCTCAGCAATCTGAGAGTTATAATACAAACGAGGAAGAAAGACGATTATTTCGACCGCAGTGAAGTTGATATGTTGCGGGTAGTGCTCGAAAATCGCGCGGAAATCGAAGTCATATTTAGGAAATCTTGAAAGATCGACCGGAAGTTTCGGATTCTGCGAGATAAGGGCAGAGGCATTCGGATGGTCGGGATGGTGCCTAGAAGCGTTACTGTGAGCAGGAAGCAGTGTATCTTTGCTGCGCCCTCGTGATGACAGTTGCCATCCTAATACACCTTGCCCTAGTACATCTTTTACACCCAAAGAGTTCTGATTAGAAGGTACCGGAGTCTCAAGATGCTGGATGTTCTCGCTTCCCAACTGGGGGTCAAACGAGCTATCCATACCTGTAACGATCTTCTTACTCAAAGTCTGATTTCCCTCATTAACAGCGGACGAGGTGTTCAGCTTACGCTTCATACCTGTCCGCTCATCACCGCGTCCATGCATAGGAGAGTCATCGCGTGTCGTGTTTAACGTCTCGATATGTGACGGCATTCCAGACACGTTCGTACGAAGATTGGGCATATGCCCCACTAAGGCAGGAGGCTGCACAAAGCTTTCTGTATCTTGCGAAGCTCGCTGAATTCTTGGATCTTCCATGCCGTCTCCGTATTGCGACCAGAATGCGTTGTACACTGGATAGTGTAAGTATTGTTAGAACGCACCAGCGGGCCGTGATTGATATGTGTACTCACTTGATGGAGGTCGATCAGCCATGGCTGAATAGAAGACTGGAGGAAAGCTTTGGTGTTTAAATACACTTGTTGCGTAGGACTCAGTCTAGTGTTTTGGAGAACGAGTCGAACTTTATAAATATTAAAAGTAGGCTAGCTCGCCATTTGACTTCGGTGAAAACAAAATCTACTAATGAAAAAGCATTTAAGTGAAGTTTACGGTTGCCAGGCCAATTGATGTGGTTAAAAATTCACATAGAGTGAATTATAATGTTCGAAGAAACTGTTATTTCATTGTAAATACTTGTCGCCTGTGCCTCATCCGGATTCGGGTCCGTTAGCTATAACCATCCGTCCACCTAACGGAATCGCCACTTCTTTCTGCTTTAACCTATAACTAGAAACAATCTCAGTGGTACACCTTGGGACTTTGTGTACTGATGGCATCGATTCTCCTCCAAATAAAAAAAATCGTATCAAACTGTAGCCAGCATTACATCTACATGCACAACTGTATAACGGGAGAAGCCTTTAGAATTCTGCTAGATAAAATGGCCAATACCAACGTGATCATACCTTGATGTAAATTTGGTGTTCTCCCAGCCTTTTCTCGCCTATAAAGAGGAATCACGGACGTGCCAAGGCCAATCATGTGACGTGCAGCTTGTAACCCCGCACCCTCCTCCCTCCACGCGCAACGGCAGTCCGATTTATGCGCCACGCCCCCTTCCTCCGAATTAATCGCATAATGGCTGGCACCATGCACCTAGACGATATACCAACGCTGAGCGTTCTCTACAAAGGCAACCATCTCCCATCCCATGCAAAACCTTCACAAAAGCAAGCCAAGGCGTCCTTCAACGACAAGATATCCGTCATAAGGCAGGACATAACCACACTGAATGTTGATGCCATAGTGAATGCAGCCAATGAATCATTGCTCGGAGGTGGCGGTGTCGATGGCTCCATACACAGAAAAAGTGGAGCAAAATTGCTAGAAGAATGCCGCACTCTTGGAGGATGTAAGACCGGATCTGCGAAAATTACCGAGGGCTACAAGCTGCCGGCGAAGAAGATCATCCATGCCGTGGGGCCTATTTATCATAGAAGCGGCCCTGGATACAATGCCAAACAATTGTTACAGGGCTGTTATCGCAAGGGCTTGGAACTGGCAGTAGAGTATGGGCTGAAGAGCATCGCTTTCCCTGCCATTAGTACTGGTGTGTATGGCTATCCCAGTGTCGAGGCATGCCAACATGCCTTGGAAGCTGTGAGAGATTTCATGGATAAAGGCGGTGCGCACGACCTAGAACGCATCATCTTTTGCAATTTTCTCCAAAAGGATCAAGATGCATACTTTGAATACATCCCGTAAGTATATTGCACCCGTAAGAGACATGCCTGACCGAGCGTTGTAGCGAGTACTTTCCACCGGTGGCCGAAGTCGAAAACGTAGAGCAGCCTACAGAGGGGATGAATGACGAGCCGGCCCCGAAGAAAGAACAGACTGAGGACATCGAACATGACTTCGTTATTGTGGATAAGGGAGATGCCATTGAATCTACCAAGGCCGATGTTTCAACATTTTAAGGAAACAGTAGTCGTTTTATCCAGTTCACTCGGCTTAAAAATTCCAGCACGCGAATGATATGATAGGAGCAAGAGGCTCGACATAGTGTCGACTTCTTTGCTAGGAAGAGCTCATGCGCTACTCAAACATTACAAAAATCTTATGACACAGTGGATTGGTATTGAGTTCTCATAAGGCCGTGGGGCATAGTCATTCTTTGACATTAAGTCTTTCTCATGAGAGAATACTGCAGTTACACAATGTATCTATATAGCGAAAACCAGAATGTTTAGGATCTGCAAGGCTGCCATTACTCACATCGGCCACTGGGTGCCATAGCAATACACTGGAGAACAGAAAAATATGTAATAATCAAGCTGCAGAAAAGATGGAAAATAGCACGTAGTGGTGTTGCTTGTTACCACGTGTCTATTCCTTCTCTCCTTAAGATCGCCTGATAACTGTAAGAAGTGAAATTTTACCATGCGGACAATATTGCGGATTTTTCTTTTTGAAGTATAATGAGAAGAAACTAGTCACACTAATTTTAGAGGGAAAGTTTCATGAAGGCCAGGTGCTTTGGCCCAAAAACCCCCATGGCCAACTATACAATACACTCTTGACTTTATCGGCTACGCTTGACGTTAGGATATATATAAGTCGGGACTTCCCCTAGCATGCACACTGTACATCCAAAGCGTCAACTAAACAAAGCAAAGGCTATGGATACCGCAAAAAGCTCTCCGCATGTCTCTACAGTACACTTTGCCACTTCCCTAGGACCTGTTGCTCCGATCGATGGTATAAGGTTTGATAATCAGGACAATACCTTCACTGATGGAATATTGGGTGAGTCGACTTTCGGGATCGCCCCGTACATACTAACTTAGCGATAGAAATGGGACAAGACACGAGCACGGACGATGAGCAGCAGATGCCGCGTGCAAAGCGGATCAGGGCCAACAAGTATTTGCCGCACCACAACGACCCCCAGTCATCTTCGAGCGACGATGATGAAGATCTTATTCGTCACAAATCCGGTTACACAGTACCAAAGAATGTTCTTGTCTCATGCTTAACTCCACGCCAGGAGAAACGGCTTCACATCAAAGAGCAGACCCGGATCAAAACGCATAAGATTGGCAAATATCCACTTGACGATGCATATAATATCGATGGGTTTGTTGAAAAGATACTGGAAGATCGTACATTACATGTGGTATCTAACACCACTTCCGCTTCGATGGGTATGGCGGATAACAATAGGGCTTGGAATACCAAAATACATGACCCCAAGTTCGCGTATCCAAACCCACTTGCCTCTCTCGATGAAAACGAGTCCCTACGTGGATATCAAGAGTTCGTACAGAAAGCCGCGGCTCAGCATGATGAAAGGATTTTGCCCCTCATTATGCAACAACAATTTTCCGAATTCAAAAACCCACGCCATCGAGACGAGCCCGTAAAGATATACAGTCCTTACTCGGGCTCTTCAACTGTGTATAATGTTAAAAGATCTAGAGAAGCTTTCTCGTCCAATGATTATAAGCCCAATCGTTCAAATGATAAGCTAACAGTAGGCGACAACATCAGATCTCCGATCTCTGTTCTGCGTGCGCTGCGCGCCCAAGGATTCATTATTGACGACAAACGCAAGCCTGTAATACGGATAAGTGGCAAGGATATTCACATCATTGACCCAAAGTGCGATCGAGGGGGCGTAGAAAATTCGGTACATATACCGCGCATGCATCTCAGTAACCAGTACTTTGATGCACGCTACGTCATCTCAACCCCAAACGTTTCTGCTCTTAAGCTAGCACCTTTCTCTTTCTCGCATACGAGGACCCAACTGCGGCAGCCGGAACGGAACAATTGCGGAAGCCTTTTGACCAAAGGCAAGAGCAAAGCATTTGAACATGTCCGTATTCGTCAATCGCCTGAAGGGTCGATCAATGATCAATAGGTAGGTGTCATTCATAAGATACATAGTCAAGGTTGTACATAACCCGCATAAAGTGATTATCGTACGAAGCGCCGCGCTTCCATGGTCATCAAGTACTTCTAAGGAGGTATTGTACTTAGTGGTTACGGTTTTCTCCTTCCGCATACCAGCCTTGTCCCTCATATCATTCTTGCTGTTAGATATTCCATGGCTACTACTTTGAGTTATTGGCGACGTAAAATGGAGCTCGAAGAAAGTGTCATGATCAAACGAGAAACTATCCGTAGTGCTGGGAATAACTAGATCTCTAGTATTGAAAATAATATTCAGATAAAGCTTTTGACTAGAAGTACTGCCAGCACAAATGAATTTTAAGACGAGCCATAAACCTGTATTCTCAATAGTTTCAAGGAATCACGTACTTCACTCGACTGCCTCTTGTATCAACCTTGTTCCACTCCTAATTCCATTGCTTATACTTTTTAGCTAAACTTTCTGCCATCGTACGCCAGTTTTTCGGACACCGGTCCTACAGTGTGTATCTCCACAAATGGTTGATACCTTGTTTGATATAATTTTCCATAAAAATTACTAGAATTGGCAAGCTCTTCGCCTTGTCTCTCTCCGAATAATGTCCCGTCGCTTTTCTGTGCCTATCCCTTGGACCCAATAAGATATGGTAAGATTAGCATGACTTGATCGTCGAAATCGTTGATTCCTAGTGCATATACTTGATAAAAGTAGGATCTAGTAGGACAAGCTAATAGAGTATAGTAGAGATAGCAAAATAGGTTTTTCGATAATCAATTTCCATCTCTTGAAAAAAGTAGGCCTGAATCATGTAGGTGCGGTGAGCGGAAAAAGAGAAGCGGGAAGTTCTAAGCCTGGTGTGAAAAAGCAAAATTTAGACCTTGGAGCATTGCCTAAGAAGCTGTATACAAAGCTTTAAGAATACTCACAAAATCAAGAGCCTTTCTATCGACCAGAATCACATATTCTATGCTTAGAATGAGACTGTAGCGCGCGTTACAATTACATGAGCAAGTTGACTGACTGCCTCCACTTCCTCGTTTAATGTGCCTTGGTATATAAAAATAATGAAAAAATAAATAAATAAAAATGATACAATTGGACCTCTTTCGTTTTAGCTGCTACCTTTCCCTTTCGATTTATATCTAATTAAGATTCTAAAATTCTTTCTAGGTGATACCTTTTATCCCGCCACTGTAAGGCTAGTTAGAATCCTAGATACTCATACCAAGAGTGACTTTATTAGTTATAACTAGACTATTTAGCACCTGTTCTTGAACGCCGAGGATATGTAGCCTACACTAAACCGTCGAGGTGCGAGGTCAGGTTCGTATCACGAACGCACAAATCTTCCCATTGTTTACTGCTTAATAAATTTTGATGATATCTACATTACTTTTCTAGTACAGCAGGCATACCATTATCAAGTACAATTAAAATAGAAATGATGACCCCTTAGAATGTGATATGCTCGTTTAAGAAAAGTAAGCAAATAGCGTGAGGGTTGCCCACGAGCAGGATCAGCTCTTGTCCCATGGTGTTCATACCACGTCTTAGGCTCAAATTTATCTAGACCCTTCTTGGAAGTTATCCAACCAAAGCATGCAATCTTGTTATGCAAATTAGAACAGCGGTCAACATTCATGTTTGGTGTATCAAGAAATAATTTCCTCATGTGCTTAGGTTTGAAAACGCGATGTCTAAGAGTATAGCTACTACAGCTGCTGCATACACAAGCCAATACATAACGAAGGCATACTTTATGTTAATTAAAAACTATCATAGAAATTGACTCTTTTACTTGCTAGCAGCTTTTTAGACAGCCATTTGCCTACGTGTGCGTCAGTGTAGGAGATTATCTTGCCCTAAACTAGAAAAAGCTAGATATAAACCACCACTCTTTCTACGTGCCCTCACAAGGGAGTTTTAATTGGAACAAGAGAAGGTGACAAAAATCTACAACAGTCCTCTGAAAGCGGTGCTTACTATCTTATGCCTAGCTTGTTTGCTTCCGCGAGGGTATGTAACAATACGATGCTCTACTCAAGTAGAGAAGTATATGTCAACCACGCCTTTGACAAAACGTACGGCAACTTGTTTTGTATCTGCACCGGCGGTAACCAATTCATCAGCTCCCAGGCATTAACCAAAAGAAAGATTAGGCTATCAGCAACGGATAGCCCAAAAACTTGAAAAGTCTCTTGTGCATTTCGAGCCTTAGTGTCTCGGCTCACTCACGTGATTTGGATATTCACGTAATGCGAATGAGATTGTTTTAATTAATACTATAATGCCAATTTAGTTTTTTGTTTTCATACACGCAAAGTGGACTTACTTCCTCCACAGACGGAAGAGAATCTCAAGATAACAGTGTTTCCCCTGTTACAAAATTTTAAAAGGAACAAAGCTAATAAATAGCTAATGAAGTACAAAAATGATGGATGGCCTATTTCATGCGATTAAGATATTAATTATCGAAACAGGCTTATATATAATATTTCTCTAGTAATATTATGTTAGGACGTACTTTTGGTTCTCACACTAATCATAAATTGCGCCCATCGATGTGGCTGCACCTGAGAATCAATGTGAGTGTAGTTCGTATATAGTTCGTAGACTACTTGATTTTTAAAAGTGCTTCCCCCAAATGAAGTCTTTCCAGGCCCAGCATTTTCCTGTTACATCTTTTACTAAACGATACTCAGCCTTACCATCTATCCCAAAATCCATAACCCTTGATCCATTGGTGCCAGACGTCTTCCAACCCTCGATTGGCGGCATCCACGGATCCTTCGCGAAGTCTGCCCAAGCCTTGCGCATAGTTCTGCTGAGCTCTCTTTGTTCCTTTGTTGAGTTTGTTGAATTGTAAGTCGAGAAGACGATGGGGATTTCGGAAGCGTGGTAGGCCATTTGCGCAGATACTGGCCAGCGATTGTCTGGAAGACTTGATAGTCGCTGGTTGGGGAACGTGGCGTTGAAGAGGTAGCGGTAAGTAGGTACAAAACGATGCGAGCTATTACTTAGGAATACTGCGGGCTGCCGTATTATCAGCCTTTGCGCATGAGCATCAATTGTCTTGGGCGACCTACGCAGTGGAAATTCCAGTCTGTGTGTATCTGCGATAAAATAGTCTGGTTATCAAATCTCCCTTCCACCGGATCAATTTTATACGCGTCGAGTATCTTAGCCTTCAGAGCTGTCTCGTTTTTGAAATACACGTCGAAGTAATGATCGATGTCTGTCCCATTCTTAGCTGCATAGTAGCTCCCATCATCAACGGCTGAGCCGCCGATAACAGGAACACGCGCGAAATTTCCTGCTTCACGTCGAAGCCGAGGATCACAAACAATGGTCACGTTGTCGCCGGCCATGCCAACACCGATCCCGAATTTCTCCTGTGCGTAACGAATATCGGAGGCAGGAGTATCCATAACACATTTGAACGATGACGTTGCGTTCTTACAGTTAATATGGTCAAGAAGGGAGTTCCATGGGTCATAATTGGTGTTGTTGCAGTTTGAAAGCGGATTATACGAGTACGTTCCGCTCTGCATGATCTTCATTAGCTATGTTCTACCAGGAACAGCAGTGGGGGAGCATGGTACCTGCATGATGCCGGCCTGGAAAGGCGGACCATCTGGCCAAAGCGCTGTAAGAAGCACGTCTACTGAGTACCCGCCCGCAGACTGTCCAAAGATTGTTACTCGATCAGGATCACCTCCAAATTCTTCGATATTGTTCTGGACCCAATATAAGGCGGTGCGTTGGTCCAACAGACCGAGGTTTCGCTCGGTCAAGTTAGTGATATCAGGCGCAAGTGGAAAGCCAAAGACATTAGTACGATAGTTGATTGAGACCACAATCACATCTTCAAGAGCAGCAAAATGAGAGCCGTCGTAAATGGGTTGGCCTGCATTTCCGAACTTGAACCCCCCGCCGTATATCCAAACAAGGACAGGATACTGGCGCCGGGATGATGATCTCCAATGGTTCCTAGGGGCGAACACATTAAGATATAGGCAGTCTTCACTCTCATCGGGACGTGGGACGCTGAAGACATCCTGAATAAAATCGCGGTCCTCATATGGGTCTCATAGGATATGAGCTATGGTGTGGAGCAAATTTTGGGGGTAAGGAAAGACTCACTGAAAACCTGAATGCAGGAAGGTTTGAAAGTCTTGGCCTGTAAGGGGCTGCTCCAAGCCGTCGGTTTGGGTACTGAAAACCGTGCAGTACCAATTGGTGCCTTCGCGAACGGTATGCCGAGGAACTGGTTGACTGTCGCAGTAGCCCCATGCACAGTTGTCGTAGTGCCTATGACCACACCACCCTCTACTTTCGCCATGGGCATTCTATCCCCGCCGCGGTAATCTTGGGTATCAGCAACACACCACTGAACACCCAACAGAGCCATTGTCGCAAGAATGATCTTCATGATGGACGAAAAGCGTTAATGGAATTCATTAATGTGAGAACCATACAGCGACAATGAGATCCTTAGCGAGAATTATATACTTGGGCATGCCGGGCGTTGGATGTGGGCTAACCCCGCATATCGGGAGTCGAGTTCATTCATTGGTTTGCGGCTAAAAGCGGTTGGTGTATGGCAATATGCAAGGCAGCACAATTTCGACTGCCGGTCTTCATAGCCTTGGTCGAGTCCATTTTTATCTCGGAAGGACTGTAGGGTGCCAACAAGCATCATCTTCAACACATACGCTGCAATATGGTACACTATTGGATTCGCTTTGGGTAATGCACACGCTGGACTGAAACAAGCCCCATGCTAGAAACAGAACACGCAAGACCGCAATATTCGGGCATTTGAAATCAATGGGCTGAGTACTACATTACCCCGGACCGCATGTGAGTTCCCAGCAGCTTCTCTCCCTTACTTTTCATCCACAGTTTTCCCTAGATTTGCCACCCTTCTTTTTTAAATCACTATCTATGCACAACCCCGTCAGCCGTGGTATCGTATAATCTCATTGGAGTAGATAATACTTGCATTCGTGGTTTCCGCTTTACGCATCAGGACTACTGAATTCTTCCCTCCTCCCTCCATACGCTGATCCTCCTCAAAATATCCCCATAATCCTCCTGAGTACGCTTCCCATTCTGTAATCCTTTTAGCCCTCACAAATGTCTTGTGATCGGCGTGTACAGCTCAACGTAGTTTTTGCCCTCAGCTGGTAAGAAGAATGGCTTGCGATCCTCGTGCTCCTCTAATTCACATTTATGCGTATGCAATGCTGCTGGGATCTCAATAGGCAGTTTATCTTCAAATATTTGCTTCAGCTCTAGCATCTTCTCTGAAACAATCTCGACGTAATCTTTCAAGGTAGCCACGGATTTCTGGCCTTTCCTGAATCCCGCCTGGACTGCAGGCGGGGCCATGGTAGCCCAGAGTGCATATTTCAGCTGATTTGGGTTCGTGATTGTAGGCCAGGCTTTCCATAACCAAGGCATCTCCCTCTTGGTTAATTTCTGAAAAAAAAAAAAAGAATTAGAAGCCAGTAGAAGGA
>Ga0247757_10000154_pt1 | contig 57359 bp, 53 predicted proteins | sample UWRJL126311R4_FD_180929 | JGI IMG/M metagenome (GOLD analysis project Ga0247757, IMG submission 180929) | Plant litter microbial communities from Arlington Agricultural Research Station in Wisconsin, United States - UWRJ-L126-311R-4 | ecosystem: Environmental > Terrestrial > Plant litter >... | reverse complement strand
CACCATTACACGCGAGTTCACGGTGTCACCTGATGCTCTTTAGCCATTTTTGGAGGGTAAGAGTCAGGACACAGCGGCCCCGGACCCGGTCAGGGAGCACAAACCTGCCAGGGGGTGACACAGGCTCGGATAAAACTAGAATGGACCGTGGCGCTCGTTGGGGGGCGGCCTTTGCCCCGACTGGCAGGGAGCTGCTCGTGTCGATTGATAGCAAAGCAGCCGGCCGGAAAAGAAAGCTTCCAGTGCGTCTCAATTGTTGCGCATGCAGGAGGAGAGATAAAATGGCCAGGTATCTGATGGCATGCAGAACATGAGCATGGCGCAAAAGCGACTCGTCGCGCCCTTCCATCGGTTCCATTCTTGGGCTTGATACCGGAAGCCTTGACCAGGTGGCCCGAGAGAGCTTGCAAGCAAAACCTGCGTGCAACGGCCAGCAAACGGCCACCGCCCCCACTGACAATTCCAACAGTCCACCAGCCCCTTGGTAATCTGTCGCATCATGAAAACCCTTCCGTGCCCCTGGGAGTGGCAAAACTCCATCACAGGACCGAGGCATGGCCGCTACCCGTTTCCCCGTTGTGAAGGCGCCGCGGCCCAAAGAAATGACCATGGCAGACTCAGCCTTTCGTTTATGCTATTCTGAAGCATGCCAAGAAACATGCATTGCTGATCTGGGCCGAAGGGCGACGGCTTGTTGGTGGGGCGGACGGCACGGTTGGATGGGCACAGAAACCTGCAAGACGCGTCAGGCACACCAACCATATCTCCCCCTCACCGCGTGTTCACGTGTGGCGACCTCTACCCCTCTGCTAAGTTTCGTATTCGTTGGCCCTATCATCCACCGGCACACTCTCCACATGTTTGAGCCAACCTCTTGTGGCATAGGACGGTCAGGTACAAGGCAATTGTTCAAGAAGATCTCGATCCTCGGATAAGCCACCCAGGGCTAAGTCATCGCTGAGACGACTAGAGCTGAGGATGCAACAGAGATCCAATGCTCGACCTAAACTAACCTATCTCATTCCGTCTGAACATGAATCCGGAGCCTTATGTTGGGCGTCATCGATTACTACAGCCCTGCATCCCATGCTCCACAAACAGCACAATGGCCCCCTTGTCAAACCTTGCCTTCTTCGTCAAGTGGCTTCCGATATGTCCATTCCTCCAATTGGATTATTGGTGTTTCCTCCGCCCTTGGAGCATTCTTACTCTGTACCTTGAAATCAGCCCATATCGCGTACTTTTCCACCATCCCGCAACCCTCGATATCTGTTTCATGTACTCCCCGTGCCAGCGGTTGGACTCGTCCTTTTTACCATCCAGGGCTGGATTTAATGCTATGGGCCTAATCACTCTCCCCATCTATTATTTCTATCTCGTCCTATCAAGTCTCCCAAACACTTGGCTCTTTCTGTAGAACCTCTATCGAAGTCAATGTACTGTTGACTAGACCCGCCGTTCGGTAATATTTGATGCCATTGGCTGGTATTTCCGAATTCCATACTTGGTATGAAAGCCATGGTGACTGTAGACGAGGCCAGATAAGGGCGTATTCGGGCTGAGTCTTCGCACTTATAACGCCATACTGCAACATACCCATCTGGTCCCTCCCTGGCTCCAATAACCTCAGGCATATGAGCTTACTAGTACTATCTATCATACATATCGACATCAAGAGGTGGTATGGGGGCCGAGTTGACCCACACGATCTCTGGGCCCTGTAAGGGTAAGTCAGCATACGCTATTCGATTTGCAATAGTCATTTTATAGAGTGTAGCCTATACGCCATTCTTAAATGATGCAGTAATCAAAGATATTCTTCCATAGCTTCGTTCACCCCTCATCTAGGTCATGATAGAGGGGCCCTTAGAACTACCGGGAAAACAGACCTAAAGGAAACCTCCGGCCAGCTATGATTGGCGCTTGCATCGTCCAACATGTATATGTTGGGCTGTCCTTACCAATACCTTATAGATTTTGCAAGTCTACATACAAGGGTCGGACAAGTGTGAGTGCAGTTAGTCAAGTGCCCTCTTTCAACTTAAAAAGATGCATGAGAAACTAACTTCAAGTAAATGGGTTCAAGAGGTCTTCACTTCGAGTTGACACCCTAGATTTGATATGATTCCATGTATTCGTTGAAATCCGGGCATGTGTAATTGTTATTACGATGATTGAGCGAACCGGATGTTCACCGAGAGGATCCATGCCGATGGTCATACCGGCATATGCCAAGATCTGGGGTGCGTGTACGAATATTACGGCTACTACTGCCATAGTGTTATAATAAATACTAACGCCCCGTTGTGTAAATCTCGCATCGTATTGGACAATCTCATTCCGGCAGAATGGAATTCAACAACAGCGCACATCGGCAAGTATATACTACCATGCGACAGTATACAGTCTCCGACGCCAAGGGACGTAGCCCGACTACCACGGTCTTGTTCTTGAAGATCGCAATCTTCGGCGCCTTTGGCCAAGCACAGCATAGTTCAACGAAAACACGAAGATGTTCGAAGACTCGTTTCCCGTAAGCCGGGTCATCATGAGAGTTCCAAAGTGGGATTCTCAAAGGCAGCAAATACCGCAACCCATGTTCTAACATCCTCGAAATTATTCTTGCGGTGAGGATGTGCCCGTGCTCGATATAGCAATCGATGATGTTTTGAACTTGTGTCAATTAAGTTAATATCTTATTACCAGCTGTTATGTCACTCACATGGGTACAAGTCGCACGTAATTCTTGGAGTATGACAGGCGCGATACTTTTGCGGATAATACCCAACACTCCGCAAGTTCCACAACAAAAATGCCCGCAAGCAAGAACTTGGACAGGCCAATACTCATCGAGTACTATGCACTAGTCTACGGCAGATCTGAAGATGCATCTCGGGAGTCCCCACCATAGTACGTTGGCCAATCTTGATGCCTCTTTCAGACAACTGCTCCGACTTAACCCCAATAACGGACGGCAGACCCTGCCGTCCAACGTGAGCGCCATCTATATATACAGCCTTGGCCAGAGGGCGAACGTGCGCTGCTGGATATAGAAAATAGAGATGATCACCTGGAAAGCTGAACTAATTTCTCGAAAGGTATAAAGTGAGGTTTCGGTATTCACTGTACGATCCCCTACCCCGTGCAAGACAATCCATCATGGCTGGCACCACGGCTATCGCCATTCTGACGGCGACATTGTGTCTGTTCTCAGGCACCTCGGCTTGGCCCTTCACATCGAGGCAAAGCCTCTCCATCGATGACATCCAAAAACAAGCATTAGCCAATGCCTACAAGGTCCTGGACGGTACCCTAGCCGATGGCTTAACCAGAGGAGCAAACTGCAACAAGAACACGGTGGCGATACGAAAGGAATAGTGGGTGTCTCCAAAGGATGATCTGAGTCATATGATTTACTTGTGGCAGTGGCGACTTGACGAAAGAAGAGAAGTTGGAGTATATTCGTGCGGTCAACTGCATCAGGAAGCAGCCGAGCAAGCTTCCAGCAGGTAAATACCCTGGTGCAAAGACACGATACGACGACTTCATCGTAGTGCATATGAACATGACACCTACCGTGCACTCAACCGCAAATTTTATGCACTGGCATCGGTACTATATCTGGTCAGTGTGAAGATGGTTCACGCTGGAGATTTATTAACATAATCAAGGGCATACGAAGCCGCGTTGAAGACAGAGTGCGATTACAAGGGCACCCAGCCTTACTGGAACTGGGGCAAGTACTCCGACCTTCCCAAATCTCCCATCTTCAATGGGGACGAAACGAGTCTGGGTGGCAATGGCGACTATGTACAGCATAGTGGCAACCTTATGGGCCGGCCGTTGCAAGCAGGAAATGGAGGTGGCTGCGTGACAAAGGGGCCTCTCGGAAAGTAAGTGCCGCTATCCACCAAGCCAAATCTTATAGGAACGATAACTCACTATCGCGATAGCCTCACCATCAGTCTTGGGCCCCTCATGGGTACCATGGACCCCAAGCTTGGCATCAAGAACAACCCCTCCCGCGATGGCTTTGGTGACAACACGCGCTGCTTGCGTCGCGACGTAAATAACAACTTTGTCACCACATCCCTTGCCCCCGCGACGCTGGCAGCTCATATCACGGGTAACAGTGCCATCGGAAAGTTCCAAGATAGCTTGCAGATGGACTCGGGAAGCATGATGGCGATCCATAGCTCGGGTCACTATTCTATCTGGGGTAGGTTACTGATTCTGCTGGATCTAGAATACTTAGACATCCGATATTGACGCATCGTAGGCGATCCAGGAGGTGATGTGTATGTTTCACCCGGTGAGCCAACATTCTGGCTCCATCACGGCCAGCTTGATCGGCATTGGTGGATGTGGCAGAACTATCTTGAGGCGCAAGTCAAGAGCCGAACGAGCATGTACGAAGGTCAGTGTTCAATGCTGCATACATCTTAGCCTTTTCCTCGGGTATTAATGTGCATTAGGCGGTACCAACTGGATGAATCCAAACTCGGCGAAGGGAAAGACAACGGACAAGCAGTGGCTGAATGTATTAGCACCCAAGGATCAGGAAGGCCTTCCTAGTAGCCAACTATTTTCGACCATTGGAGGGCCTTTCTGCTATGTCTATCAGTAAGAGTCTTGGGCTATGTGAGCTCAAACAGTAGATTTGTGGGGGAGGGGTGGCTGGCCATGTTCGATTTAGCACATTTACTCATGGTGATATCTTATAGAAAAACATTGCCGCGAAAGCTTGTCTCTTGTAGAAAATACACAATTATACATGAAATATTGGTATTTAACAGAGTAGTTCTTCAAGTCTGACGTGCGGTAAGTATATTGCATGGTGATTAATCTGGTATCAATGCTCATGCGGGTGCTTTGACAGGTGATGTTTATAATTTCGATTGCGCTTGCACAGTTCTCTTTACAAGCTCGACAGCCCGCTCCGCGGTGCCCCTACATTCGTCAGTAAACTTCTTGAAAGACACGTAGCTCAAGCACTCACCAGGACGACTGAAACCCCGCTCCCGCATGCCCGTAATTATGCACAACAGGGACACCATTCCCCCACCTCTCCATCTCGACCCGAACACCTCCTTTTCTCGACGCTGCACGCCATTAGTAAAGCCCCCATATCATCCAAGTCTCTCAAAACGAATCGAAGATATAACCAAACTTACGTCGCAACCCCACATTATGGCTCACGATCTGCAAGTCCTCCGGCCTCCCCAACTCAGGGCACAACGCGCAGGCATTCTCCATGATCTGTTTCGCGAGCTGTATGTCCGCCGCCTCGGACCAATCGCCGTCCTGCCTACTGCCTCCTAGAACGACGCCGCCACCGTTCGGCCGCGGGAACACGTACGCAACGCTGGGGTCGACGCGCTTGGGTGTTCGAAGATACATGCGCGGAATAGGGACCTTGGGCTCGGCGATCAGGATGGTCTGGCCCCGCGTAGGGTATAAGTTTGTATCGCGGACATCAGTGAGGTGTAGGGAGCCAAGTGCTGAGCAATTCAAGAGGGCTGTGGTTTGGGGGAAGTCGGATAAGAGGGACGAAAGAGAAGGATAATGTCGGCGGATTAGGGTTATGTTCTTCTTGAGGACTTGGGTTTGAAGCCTGAAGGTTTATGGATTAGCTGAGCGGAATACAAAAGAAAAGGGCTTTGGTACCAGTTTAGGTAGATCTGCGTATTGATCCTAAACGTGCTTTTGAAGTCGACACCGAACACGGCACCCTCGGGAAGATCTTTCTTGTCGAGATACTGCATACCGCCAACGAGATCTTCATACCATACCTTTCCTGTCGCCTCGGTCAGAATATCTGAGGCCCCCCCACACAATGATTAGCTTTGCCACTGCATATATTATAAGACAATGAAACGGTCGAGGGAATCTTACCGCACTCCTCAATCTCAGCGTCAAACACAGCCCTCAACGCCATCCTACTCAACCCAGTCTCCTCACCCAACCCCTCCCTATCGACCATCTTCGCAAACCGCTCAAACGTAACACGATCGTATCCCTCCAACGGGCCATTGTCGTGAGCCATCGAGCACCAATTAGCGCCAGCCCATGGTGAAGCGTACTCGATGGATCGGTCGCCTACGATCTTCAAATTAGCTTTCCATGCTTCATCCATACAGACGCAGCGCTACTAGCAGAAATACTGACCTGGGAAGTGCTTCGCCACCACGGTGATGCGCGCATCAGGAAACGTCTCGCGCAGCGTAAGCGCGGTGGAAAGCCCGACGACCCCAGCACCGAGGACGACGAAATTCAGATTTTTCTGGAAAGCCATGCCGATGGGAAAATTATCGCTGCACTTCCTGAGTCCTTTTGTCAGCCCGGTAAGTAGTTTCCGAAAAACAAAAAAGACGTCTCACAACTGGAATACTGCCACGAGCTGTAGGGAAACGCGCCAGTTCATGTATAGCTGATCCGACGATGTCCCTTTGTCGATGAGATCTACGTACCTGATATAACCACAGCTGCGCCCTACAGCTGCGCCCTTTTTCGGCACAAAGACAAGGGACCCGACGGAGAAGGGGATAGAGCCCGTGGGACAAACAACAAACAATGCCCGGTTTGTTACAATGCTAAAAGACCCCAAAAAGAGTATATTGATCCTGGTCGAATATGCTGATTACCCATTCAGCGTTGCCGCAACCGTCAAACCTTCGTGATGAGGGGATAGTTCGACTAAGGTCGCAAAGTGGGGTTCTCGAAATAGGTTAGTGTATTGTAGCTTCTCGGATATCAATTGTTCCTATTAGTGTCCATCGATGAACCTAAAACCAATTGAATTTGATGAGGTAAAGGTGTGATCTCGGGAATGCCCAGCAGGTTGAATGCTGGTTACTTTTGCGTAGGTGACTCATAGTCATCGCTTGAATTTATTCCAAGTGCACATTGATGGCCGTCAGAACCCGTACTTGTTACATTTCTATCTCAAAACGGTCTTGCTCACTCTAGCCCAATGCAATGCTGCCAGCTCAACCTGATGCGTTCCAATCAATGCGTGTACAATGCTCAATACCAAACAAACCACTATTATCCACCAATCTGATCGCCAGCTCCTCCACCAAAGATGTATGTCTTTGGTAGGTCCACAATAATTGCATCCTCCCGTCTTACTCTCCGCCACCCAGTCCAGACAGCTCTACATGCACATGTTTCGCTTCGCCGGTCTCCTCCTTTGAAGCTTTTGCTACCGGGCTGCGGTCACGATCTCCGCCGAATGTCCCTTGTCTCTTTCTCTTCATGATTGGAACCTCGAAATCACCCAAACTTGGTAATGCTCCTGCTTCCAAACCTGTCGTCGGGTCTATGCTTTTGAAGTTGCTCAATTCCTCTCCTAAGGCACTGAACAGTTTCTGTTCCAATCGACTAGTGCTGTCAATACTTGACATGCCACTTTTGTGGCTGGGAATGAATGGTTTTTCGAATGCATCAGAGTTTATAATGTCTTCAATTCCAGTATGAGATGAGACCACAGAAGACTTGTCACTGGAAGCGTTTTCGCCACTCATAGTTTCGTTGAGTTCAGGTATTAAAAGTTGCTCGTAGTGAGTCTTGCGGGGTGAAGAAGCGGAAGAAGCATCGACGTCTTTCTTTTTATGGCTCATATCACCACCAGGCGTAGGAACCGCAATCGAGTTCCTGGTATCTATAATTGGCCTGGGAATACTATAAGTATGAAGACCAGCGAATCAAAAAGGTATGGAAAAGTTCTGATATTTATTTACCTTGTATCCAAATGAGATTGGATTGAAAATACGGACGAAGGATCGCGCACTAAAAAGGCAGAATCGAGTCGATCCATCTGAGCTTTGGGAACGGTAAATGGATGTGGGGATGGGATACGGCTCGCCTGGGGATACGAGGGGGACAACCGAGTCTCCTGAGCATGGGTCGGTTCCCGATTCTCTTTCCCTTTGGAATATGATGGCCGGTACGCCTGATTGGGAGATAGCTTCTTGAATTTGGTATGCTGTTTGAGATCTGGGTACGAAGCTTTGCGAGCAAGTGCAACAGTAGGAGTACGTGTATAGACAGTATCAGTCATTTTTGGGAGATATGCTTGACTGGTTGATTGCCCAAACCCATTGGGGGCAGAATGCTGAGTACGAAGCTCGCGCTCATGTTTCTGTTTAGATGGGCTAATGGCTTCAATCTGCATCATCATTAGGTTGAATTGTCAGCAGATTGGTTTTTTTTTTCTTTTTCTTTTTTTTTACCATTCTACTTATTCCATTATGATGCCGGCGACTATGAGGAGATGCACTTACTAGCTGACCCAATTGGTCATCCCGTAGTGCTACTACGACCTGACGAGCTCCCTTCTCCCGGTATGCCTGCTGGTTGACACAGTCCTTGTCTGTGTCTTCGTCAAACAGCTTGTTCATGCATTTCCGTGAAGCTCTAAATGCTGGTGAAGGTAGGCGTACATCGGGCGTGGTAAGATTAGTCATAGGCCGTGAAGTGGTTCGTTTGGTGGGCCAACGTCCTACGCTCGACTCCTCATAGCTATCAGCCAAGCTATCAGTTAAGGGATGACCCCAAAAATCTGAGGCCAGGTTCCTGCCGTTTGTAGACGGTTTGGGGAGCTGTGAAAAAGAAAAAGAAGATTCTGTACTGGAACAGGCATACGAGTCTGTTTTGCGTGATCCTCCAAAAACTGGCGGTGAGTGTTCCATGAGAGATGATCTCACCTGGTTACTGTCTCCTATGTCGTTTGATTTGACATGCGCAACCGGATGTTGTGGCATGTGAGAGCTTCCGAGGCTGGATGTGAGGTATAGCGGATTGCGAACCGGCCAGGAAACCCCAGTTTGCTCAAGAATCTCCTTAGGTGCATGCTGAAATGCAAAGCAAACAATATTGTGTGAAAAATTCTGATCCTGTTCACCAAGGCCACTGCTCTTCCGTACCGTCTGTTCTGAGAGCAAAACCTTTATTCTCCCTCCATGTTCGCGAGCACTCCATGATCGTTGCATCAGAACATTTTCATGGAAGGGGGGAAACTCAAGAAGTCGGTATCGCTGGTCGAAGGGAGGCTGAGGATCTGCGAGGGAGCGCCGTTCGAACACTGGACATTAGTTAGTGCAACGTTGTCATAATAGCTGTGCTTTTTATGGTTGAAGACGATTATCAAATCCACGCCAGAAACATTGGATGGCTAAGTAAGATACTTTTGAAAGTCATCTAAGAGACATACCAATCTCTTGAGGCCACTTTAACGTAGCTTCATACAGGCCGTGACTGATGCTCATCAGCACAAATCGACCTGGCCTTTGTATAAGAGCCTACAAGACTCTGGTCCCATCCACAATGACTTGTACGGCGAACACCACCTTCTGGCCCGGCTTTCGGTGAGATTCGAGAAGGGCAGACGGCTTTGCTGGTGTGTCCCATGAGTGCACCGAGATACGAAACGGCGTTGACGCCGGTAGGGAAGCAATGTAGCACGTCAGTGTGGAGAGCTGACGACCCTCTGGGCAGACAATGTTAGCACTGGTTGAGATAGGGATGATGAGCCAGCTGCTGTGGCTTACGTTCGTCCTGCGAGGCATAGCAAGCAGTCCTGAATTCTTGAATGGGTACCATGGAAACTCTCGGGAAGAGTATCACATCCCAGTTGTCGTAGCGCATGGCTGATGAGTATTTGCTGTGATACCCAGCCGGCAACGAACAGCGATGGGAGTGAGTTGAAGGAGGAAAATGGGGAGATAGCATGGGCACTGTGTCTGCTAACGTTGAGGCACTGACGCCTTTGGCTGTCATCTCACAGGTGGGGTAGGTACGAAGTCGAAGGAGGGCAGTAGCTAGGCACTCTGTGCCAAAGTGTTAAATTTGAGCCGAACATGAGTACAAAGACGGAAGATAGATGGAACGATGTTGCTATGCCATGAAATCATCTTGGAGACACCCACATCAAGCAGACACTACGGCTATGAGTGATTTTTCAATGGTGCAGGTCTAGCAGCTAAGAAGGGAGAGATATGAAACTAAAAGTGAAGAGACATAAGCCATGAAGGTACCAACTATGCTGATACCCATGTACTCAAGTACAATGCTGATCAGCGAAGACTACCAAGCCAACTGAGACCAAGCATGATAAGGGAGAGAATGAAACTCTGCAAAAACACAGCAAACCATAAAAAGTGCACACTATCATGCGAATGCAGATCCCAGCACACTCTTTTTGGGTATCCTCATCCGCGCCAGACGCCACGCTAAATAGACTGACGAAGTGTCGACTTCGCCTTGGTAACCGTTATGCATAAGGCCTGTCCTGTCGCCGCCTACAGTTTTTGTACGAGAACCTGTGCCGGAAAATGGTGAAATCGCTTGTCAATCGAAGCGCCGATAGGGCAGCAGTAACATAGATATGCAAGCGCTAAGGAAGCTGCTGAGAGAATGCGCCGTCGCCGTTTGTGGGGTTGTGGCCCGATCCGTTCAGACCATCCGCGGAGCCAGGCATACTGGAGCCATGGCCGTTTGTAGGATGAAGAGGAATGCCAGGCTGATAAGGGCTTTGCAGCTGGGGAGCACCGAAACTAAGGGAGAAGATGAATTAGCAAGAGTTGACCACAGGTAAAGAAGCAAGAAGGCCAAGTACATGAACGGAAAGAGCATCAGCCCGCCAAAGACAGTCCACACGACAATTAAGAGAAACGAGGCAGATCCTGCAAATAAGTAAAGGCAAGTCGTCAAAGCACAAAAAACATGGAAAAGAATTCTAGATTGGAATACCAATCGTGCACACTCGTAAAGAAAGGCTGGAAGCATCGGACCCATGGCTGAAAAAACTAGCTACAACCCAATCTCCGTACGGTGCCAGCAAAAAACTGGCGGTAGTTGTTATACAAAGTCCCCTCTAAGACAGCCGAATATGGTGTCATCAATTTGAAACTTTTTGGAAAACCGCCCAGGAAGAAAGCAGACCAGATCGCTAAGTCATTACAGGCAGTCGTGAATGGGGTCGTGAGAGAAGCCAACCGGATGAATCATTGATGTGCGCCGTGCAATGATGAGAGAAAGAATGAGCTTACTGGACGGGCAAGTTAGTTATAGCCCCTAGGCGAGCTAAGCGCATCACGTACCTTCATTGGTGCGAAATTGCCATAGTGCTGGGGCGGCATACCCATCTGGGGGTACACCGGGGGAGGTGGGGCAGGGCGGTAAGGGGTGCCAGCAGGACCAGAGTTGTTCTGGCTGCGGCCCCAGGAGAGGCGGACACGAGAGTTGCCGATCGGGTATCCTTGCATTTGGTTGATGGCCATCTCAGCAGCATGACGCTGCACGAACTGGACGAATCCGCAACCCTTACCTGGTGGAATCTTGACATAAGTAATCTCACCGAAGCCTTGGAAGAACGAACGGAGCTCGTCCTCGGTGACGTAGCCAGAGAGACCGCCCACGAACACGGTCGTGTTGTTCGGATCGGTGAACTGGTTCATCGGCTGGGGAGCACCATAATATCCCATAGCCGGCGGTGCACCCATGGAGTACATGCCAAGAGGCCCGCCAGCACCGCCAGGGGGCATGCCGCCCATGCCGGGTCCGCCGGGTCCGCCGCTCTTGTTCTTGGGAGTCGCAGTGCTGATGCGCATAGGTCTATTGCCGCAGTACACTCCTTGCATCTCAGAGAGAGCCTTCTGCTGCTCTGCTTCGTCGGTGAAGCGCACGAAGCCGTAACCACGAGACATGCCGGAAATGGGGTCTGACATGATCTTGGCAGACTTGCACGAGGGGTACTTGTTTTGGAAGAGTTGCACAAGAACGAACTCGTTCACCTCAGGGCCCAAGTCACCCACGAAGATGCTATATTCCGGGCCACGATCGTCGCGGCTGATACTGTTAACAAACTGTACTCAGATGCGCATAGTAGGGTAGGGTACACGAACCTGCGGTCAGCCAAGCCACCACCAGAGGCCCAGTTGAGCTTGAAAGGACGGTTGGAATTGGGAATAAGAGACCCATTGAGACCAAGGGCCTTTGATGCGGCTGCAGGACTGGTAAAGTCGACGAAGCAGTAGCCGGCATTAGAACTGCGAAAATATTAGCAAGGGATTAAACATGGTTCTGAGTAGGTAGCTGCTTACCCAGAGAACTTGTCGCGAATCATCTTAACGTTGACGCTCTCGCCCATGTTGAACCAAATGCTGCGCACGAAGTTCTCGTCGATCCAGGGCTCGAGCTCACCCATCCTGCGCATTGGTTAGCAGGAACATTGGTCAAGGGATGAGGCTCTGTTGGTTGCGCTGCCCAGGGCGATATGCTTCCAGACAGCGCACCAGTATCAACTCACCAGAGAGTGGTTTTGCCGCTGCCGTCCTGTTGTCCTTCTTGAGGAGCGCCGGCAGGGCCGCCCATGTTACCAGCAGGAAAGCCGGGCGCAGAAGTGTCCATGGGCTGACCGAGGTCGGGTTGCGGAGCGGGCGCACCGGTTGGTTCAGCCGTGGGCTGGCCCGGGAAAGAATCGTAGTTCTGGAAGCTCATGTTGAGGGAGGCCGAGAACAAAGGAAAGTAAACGAGGGCAGCGGGTCGAGGGTGGGTGAGAATAAGTGTGTCGGTATAAGTATGTGTCGAGGAACAGCTGTGGTGCTTAGATCTGGCGCGGTGGGTGTTAGCGAGGCGGGGCAGTGAGCTAGAGGGGCGAGGGAACCAAGAATGCTCACCAACGCAGGCCGGTCTCCCGATGTCAAATTGAGGTGGTGGAGGAGAGGGTCGAGGCAGCGGACGAAGTAGCGCAGAAGCTGTTGCTTTTTGAAGAAGCAGGAGGCAGGCTGAAGGGCGGATGCCGAAAGGGAAGCAGGGAAAGCTGCGACAAACGCCAGGGAACGCGCCAGAAGGCCGAAGGTGAACGAGAGCCCGTAGAGGGAGTGGTGAAAGTTCGACAGATAGGGAACAGGCCGCGGGTTTCGCGAATCTGCAGGCGCTCGGTCAGTCAGTCGGTCCAGTCGATCAATTGATTGCACAATAGCAGCGTAGCACCAGACAGTCACATGCCTGGGCCGTGACAGGCGGTTGCACGAGGCAGAAGCGCGGCCAGCGAGGTAGACGCGCGCGCGTTGCCTTTGTCTTTCTGACTGCGGCCATGGCCACAGGCTCGTGCGACGCGTGCGTGCTGCTGGGGCGGCGATGCGATGCGATGGGTGAATGGACGTATGCGCGCGGTGAGCAGCAGCAGCAGCAGCAGAAACAGCCGCAGCCGCGCGACCAAACACCCACCCACACAGGCACATTCACCACCACCACCACGCACGCACGAACCCTGGGCCCGTCCAGACCCGCAGCGCAGCGCAGCGCAGCGCAACGCGCCCAGGGCCCCAATGGCCAACAGGCAGGCTGCAGACGCGCGCAGCAGCAGCAGACGCAGGTCGACGCAGCAGCAGCCAGCGGGCTGGACGGGCGGGCGGGCGCCAAGCGTGAAGAAAATTGTGAGGATGGGAGCTCGAGCAATGGAGAAGAGACGCACCGAAAAGGCCACCAGACACCGGCTACAGAGAGACAAGACAGCAGAGATCCCAGCAGCCGCAAAGCAAACACCGCAACACGCAAAGAGAACAGGCGGGCAACACCGCACGACACGGGCTGGGGAGGGTCGGGCTGTCGGGCGAAGGAAGGATGGGATGAAGAGAGGTGGGGTACAGGCACGAGAGGGAAAAGGCGAGCAGATGATGTCTGCACCCCGGGCGCTTTCAACAAGTCGGCGCTGCCGGCGAATCCGCAAAAGTCATGTGGCGGGACTGTCGGTAACGAGATGAACCAGGACCTCTGAGCCGAACCTGGCGAACCTGGGGCTGCCTGCGCCTGGGCTGAATCAAGCTTTGCGATCTTCGATGCGAGAATTTATCCCACCGCCGCAACTGGCTCGTCACACCTCGCCTCTGCCCTCGCAGCCCTGCTGCAGTCGCCATCTGGGCCTGTGGGCGCTGCTGCACGCATGCGCGTTATTAATAGGCCCCGCCGCCTCGAATGACCTGCATACTGGCCCTTCTGCTGGTTCGTGCTCCGCCATCTGTGTGCTTCTTGCTTCTTGCTTCTTGCTTCTCTCTTCTGTCCAGGAAACAAAACACTCTTCCCCCGCCTCCAGAGCCTCCAACGAAACCTTGACCGGCCCCGAGCTGTAAACCTTGCTGCCAGCCCAGCCACGCACCGCCCGCCGTTGAGACTGGCCACTGGCTGCTGCCTCTGCCGCCAGGCGTGAACGGCTGTCCTGGCCATGGTTCTAGCTGCTAGCGGGCCCACGCTGCAGCGAAAGAGATCGGGCGGAGCCCAGAGTCGCCTTGATGGCCTTGCAGCAGCTCAATACTCACTGCCCGTGGTACGCCGGGAGACACAATGCACCGTTGTCGAATGGGACGCGCTGCTGAGCACCCTCGACCGTCGTCACTTCGCCTTCACGCTGGGCCACCTTCAGCAGAAAGCCACTGGCCGTACATTATTTGAAAAACACGTGTACTCTGTTCGTGCTTGCTAACAACAGCAATTTCCTATTTCAATCCCAAGAACGCTTCCCCCCGTCCTCGCCGCGCCATCTAGGCCTTCACTGGGATCCCCGACGCCTGTTGGGCCTCCTCTGCCTGCTGTTCGTCTCCAAACGCCCCTCGGCCCTCTGCAAACACCCTGTCGAAGTCGTACTCGAACCACCGAATGTCAGGGCACAGTCCCGCAAACTTCCACTCTCCGTCCACCTTCTTGTACCAGTGTGTGTTGAAGCTGTGTGCGTGTCCCTTTACAGCCACCTTGGTCCGTGTCTCGTCGGTGTACCGCTGGTGGGGGACGCGTAGCTGGTGGTATCCCGTTATTTCGTCCTCGGCCGTCTTCTCCCACCGAGTCCCGCCGATGAAATGCTGCGTCCTCAAGAGCGGGTTGCCCAGCACTGCTGGGTCCGAGGCCATGGCCACAAACTCCTCGGCCGGCATCGACTCCCACATCTTGTCAAGGAAGGAGCGGTAGTCGATCTTCAAGGTGGGTGCAATGCATTTGCGCAGACGGTCCCAGTCCTATGCCATGTGAGATGTTGTCATGCAGCGATATCACCTGAGCACAGTCGTACCTTGCTGTCATAGCTGTCTGCCCATTCGTAGCATGCCGACTGGCAGCCCATCACATCTGCACGCAGTCAATACTACATTTCCCAATATTTCGTTTTGGGTCACATACCGTCAAAGGTCGGCTTCAACTGTTGCTTAGCCATGGTAGTTGCTAAAGGTTGCGCTTCTGATTGGCTTCGGCTGCCACTTGCGTTCTTTGCTGCTCCTGTTGCTTTACTTGCCGTTCAACTGGTGTTCACCACCCAAGATTGCATGCATTGCCATCCTTTATACCGTGAATCCGATTCCGATTTCCTTGTCGTTCCGGCCGGTATGCGGTAGAGGGCTCGGATCCCCACTATGCGACCGGTTCGGCTGCTCAGGGTCTAGCCACAGGTCGGTGTCGCGCATCTTCATGAATGTGCAGAACGGGGCCGAAATGACTCTAGCTTTTCTTTTCTATGCGAGCGCCCGTGTTACTTGTTCTACAACGTCCCCGATAAAACTACCAACTCAGCGCTCAGCCGTCGCAGGTGGTGGGAGCTGAGGCACGGACTGTTTGCAAGCGCCTCCGGACGAAACCTGGGGTTCCGTCTTTACCGGTACCCGTCGAATCGCCCTCGCCCCAGCTCTACTTAGACCCAACGACCACTCCTACAGCGCACTTTATGGGCTCCTCCTATTTTGCGGCACAGTCAAAATGCTACTCATAAACGCCATGAACGTCGTTGCTTGCTGCCTCATGAAGCGCCCCACAGAAGCTTCGCCGCATAGACTAATCACTCTCCTTGCTCCAGCCAACCATCCAGGAGACGTGTGCCTTTTCGAATATAGTATCTGCTAAGGTGCGGCGTAAGGCTCGCAAAAGTGCTACTCGATCTGGGCAAGGTCTAGGGTATGTCCCATGCGAACAAATCACAATAGGTGCTTTTGGCCCCGGTTTGGCTACAACACACTACCCCAGGCGTGTCAGGCGTCCAGCCTTCATCAGGCTTGAGCCGCAGAAATACACAGCCGCATACATAACCAACACCGGATTCTCTCATCAGCCCTCAGCCCTCAACATTCGATCTTTCTTCCTTTCTGCTTCTTTCTTTTCACGATGCTGCTTATCGCATTTTCTACTTTTCTGTTAATTCGTAGAAGTGCGTCTGAAGAGGTTCCGCTAACAGGATGGTACGAGCCGCCAAATTTTCGCGGAACGTGGGACATTATCGTCTCCTGCGTACTGACGCTGACCATCTGCGTCTGGTCTGCGCTGCATCTCAACGTGCCGACCGAGGACTCAAAGTTGAGAGACAGAAACTTTAAACGTTTCCGCTGGATAATTCTCGGTCTCTTTGCCCCTGAACTAGTAGTTTCTACAGCTTTCGCTCAATTTCTTACAGCCAGGTGGCTCCGCCGCGAAATCAGAAAGGACGTGAAGTTTAGAAAAGAACATGTGAATGAACCACTTCGCATCGCTTTCTGCCAAAAGACTAACCGTATATAGGGCACCAACCCCGCTTGGTCCCAAGAACAACAGCTTCAGGAATGGAGCATCACACAGTGCTATTTTGCAGTCATGGGAGGCATCCGAATCCAGACGAATAGTGAATGCATATCCACTCACGAGCGACTTTCTTTGACGGCAGAGGGTATCCGATTACTCTCATTCCTCGGACGACTGCCTCAGGCAGATGAAAATCAAATCCGAGATAAATCCAAGGCTGACGGACTCGCAAAATTCTTAGTCGTCTTGCAGGCAGGCTGGATGATAATCCAGACTCTTGCCAGAGTCAACCAAAATCTGCCCGTTACTTTGCTGGAGATCAACACCATGGGGCACGTTGTGTGCGCTTTTGCTCTCTATAGCCTTTGGTGGAGCAAGCCTCTGGACATCAAAGATCCGAAAGTGATACGGCACGACAAATGGCAAGACAAATACATTTCTTTGATGTGGATGTGCAGTCCCATTTGCTGGCACGACAACGATTACATTAGCGAGATGCGATGCTTAACTTTCATTCCACCTTCTCAGAGAGATGCACCCGGTAAAGCCCCCTCCATCAATATTGAGGAAGAAGTTGTCGAGAAGGCTGCAAAAGAGGCCTCTCAAAAGCCACACAAGACCCATTTCTCGGTCGGATCAATAGGTGCCCAAGACCCCATCAAATTCATAGGACCTATGGACAAGTTCCAAGTTGGAGCAGATGGTGAAGCACTTGATTACAACGTGAGCTATGTCATCCACGGGAGATCATTCAAGGTTGCAAAGGAACACCAGATTTTCTTTGAACTCCAAAAACCTCACCACGGGCTTCGGCATTCTCAGGTTTACTGCCGACGAGCGCTAAGAGATTGTGACTTTCACGAGGTTCTGTCTAATTGTGCTATCAAGCGCTGGCAACTTGCGAGTCTAGCTGCAGACGATTTATGGAACGAATGCGAAAGGCGACCTGAATTCAAGGACTACTTTTTTACCACTTCGTCGATTGGTTTCTGGATCGGAGAGCTCATCTACCTAGGTGATCACGTCTCAAACTTTCCTGGCCTATCTTATCTTGGAAGCGTCAACGTCCACCGCGATATATTGAAGGTAGTGCTCGCCTTTGCAGGCTCAGCCTACGGCGGACTACATTTAGCGGCCTGGAACGATTTCTTTCCTACCGCGGCGGAGAGGTGGCTATGGATAGCCTGCGCACTGGCGACGGGAGCTTCGGGTATTATTCTAGCGCTCTTCTTCTTGGCGACGCAGAAAGTAAGGGCTTTTGAGTATTTGGAACACTTCATCCGGAACAACAAAGTCGTCAAGTGGACGGGGGCTTCCATCATCACGCCACTGTTCCTCATTGCACGTGTGTTCATTGTCGTGGAGGCTTTCATTGCCCTGCGCAGACAACCTGAAAATGTTTATCAAACTCCAGAATGGAGTCAGTATTTTCCTCATCTTTGAATGTATTTTTATCAACCAGCATAGCATTTTTCATGAAGGTAACGGACGATTCATTCACATGCATGGTTTCTTTCGGAATTGGGCTGTATAATTTACATGAGGTTAAGATATCATATTGATTTGCATTTTGAGCTTCATTGTTTCATCCGAAACTTGTATTGGGAGTGATTTACTCATTACGTCGTTTAACATTGTCACCTTGGCGTGGGATTCATAAGTTCCTGCCTTTCTCTTTTCACTGGATACGCTGTACCTCCTTCAGGAGCTTCAAAAAGTGCGCTATCAGCTACTTCGAAGCCCAATCCCACCTCAGGTCTTGATCCTGTAGTCCCTGAGCGTATACTTGCTGGCGGTGGACTCAGCGCTCCACTCATGAGACTGTCAGCCGTCCGTCCTCCGCTCGACATGGTTCGCATCGGCACCGACCCATCATCTATCTGTTCATACCGTGCTTTCACGCCTCTCTGGCCTCGTTTGAAAAACCAAAAGCCGGTGAACGCAAAGACAAGCCCCCCAAGGAAACTGCCGATCGATGCGCCGACTGTAATTCCAACCGTAGCCGCTGCGGAAGAGGGTTTTGGAACAGAAGGGAAAGAGGAGCAGCCCAGTGGTTTAACGGAGGATTTGCGAGAGGGGTCCGAATTTTTGGTTGCGAGACCAAACAGTGATGTTGATGAGTCCCATTGCAGGAGGATGGCATCTGTGAAGGGTGATCCAAGAACAGGCGTCGAGTTGCCGTATGCACCCCAGCCACCTTTTCCGATGGCCACGTCGACGCTAGATGAGCCCGCGTTTCCTGTCCCACTCACTGGCAGTGTAACATTGACCTGGAGCCCACCTTCCAGCCCAACTGTCAAGATGCCGTTCCCTTCGTTGTTACTACCCCTGACTACCATTGCATCTTCAAATTCCGCCTGCACGCCGCCAACAATCTTCCCGAATGCGGTCCTCACGCTCTCAGGTAGAACCAAGAAATCCACTCCTGGATCCACGCACGCCGTAAAGGCCTCTTCGATGATCGTAGCGCCCTCTGCACTAGGCTTTGGATGCCAATTCATCGCTTCCACCTTGACCTGCAAGATACATGGCAGCCCCTCTTTGTTAGTAGGATCGCTAGGTTTAACAGTATGCAACGCGCCCGTGTACGCCGTTTCATCCACACACCCCAAGCACAGCGTCTTCCTCCCCAGACTCCAGCTCAAGCTCGGCGCCACCTTAGCCTCATACAGCCCCCTCAGGAGCGACGAATTCGGCGTAAGTCCCAGCAGCGAAGCCCCCAGTCCCCCAAACGACTTCCCCTCGTCCGTAATTATAAACGTGCTCGAGAGATTCTGCACAGCAGGCACCGCATTGTGCGCTTCAATGTACACATCGATGTAATCCGTAAACCGCCACGTCTCGTTCACATACTTCCCGTCTTCCCATCCTTGGCTGTTGAACCATGGCTCGGACGCCATATCGCCCATTACACTCTGCTTGTAAGTCGCCGATAGAGACGGCGCATACGCCCCTCCGTACACGCTCGCGCAATACCGCCATAGATCCCCATTCCCACCTCCTGCTACCCATTCGTATGCGCTGAGAAGCGCTGGAGCTGCCTCTGCCCGAGCCGTCAGATTCAACCGTGAGAAGATATTGGTAGGGATGGAAGTGTTGTATATGCAAGTATTCGTGAAGCGCGGGATGAAGGTGTGGTCGAGTTGCAGGGAAGGCGTCAGAGCGACGGATTGGAATGGCGAGCCGAGCTGGAGGGGTATCCCACGGGTGAGTACGCCGGGGGAGACGGACACGTTTCGGTAGGGCAAGCTGAGCGGTGGAGCGGCGCACTTCTCAGCCTTCGCGATGGCTGTCGCGGTAACCGCGACGAGGATGGCGACGCCGAGTCTGCGCATCGCTGTGTCGTCGCGCGGGCGTAAAAATAAAGGTAGCGTAGGAATAGCAATATATTCGATTCAATTCGATTCAATTCATCGCTCTGGACAGCGCTGCTTTTTTCTCAGATGCACGGAAACCGCATTTTTTCAAAGCATGTCGAGCACGTCCACCAAGGCTGTGATAAGGTGGGTTGTCACCAGGAGGAGAGGGAGGACGGAAAGGGTCCTCGGGTCCGGCGTCGCTGCAGGACCCAATATATCGATGCCATGGAAGCCCAGCATTCCACTGAGCCAGGCTTCTCACCTCCCATCCCTCCCAATAAATGCCAGTTCTGGCCGCTTCGATTCGCCTTCAGCCCCCATGTGTCCGGTCAAAGGCCCAGTCTGTGCAATCCCTGCGTACAAGCCCCGCTCCCACTCACGCGAAATTCTTCCTTCCTAACCCGGCATCTTAATTCTGGTGATCCTTTCTGTATACTAAGCATTTGATCATGGTGATTGTGGATCGCAGATGCCTCACGGCCGCAAGCATAGGCGAGGAGCGGGAGAAGATGCACGGATACGAGGTGCAGATGGGGTATTATAAGACATGGGGCGAGGGGCGAATGGGGAGAGGCTGGGGAGCTGCATATGGCTTACGTTTGGGTACGGGTTAAGAAACTTAGTCTTGCCTGGGAAGGCTGAGCTTCTGGAAGGCTGACGTGACCAGTTTTCCCAGGCTGGTGTTCTATCATTAAATGTGCTAGACACGGGTGAGCGACATGGAAGTAGTGTTATGGTAGTGAATGTGCCATGAAAGGAGCTATGCTTCTAATCTCTACTCTTAGTCTTGTTCTCTGCTATTCCGCATCGTTGAGTTTGTTGCTACCCTCATGACCGTCCCAACGCACTTCCCAGGAGAGATTGTCATTGGGAATGAGTAGCTGACTTCATGCATGATATCGGGGCACCGGAAACTAAAGCATGTGGCATTGGCTCGCCAATGTACACCCACGTCTGTGTTCCTACCTAGGCAAACTCGGCTGTTTCCAAGGATGCCGGTGGCTGGCGGCCTACACCGAAACAGCCAGTGGCTATTATTCTTCATCGCTCGGAGAAAACATGTTATCCATGTTGTCATCCAAACCCTCCTCAGGAGCCATCACTTTTTCAATCAATTGAAGTGTCACGCGCAAAGGCAAGCCAATGACGTTGTCGTAGGAGCCTTCGATGCGTTCAATAAGAATGGAACCCGCCGTCTGCAAGCCGTATCCACCAGCCTTGTCGTTCCCGTCGCGAGTTTTGACGTAGGCAAGCAACTTTTCATCCGACACTTTGCTTGTTAGCTCGGTGTCCTCTGATCACCGACGGGCACATACCATGAGGGTCGAATTTGACCGTTGTCATCTCCACGTGCGTCTCCATGTTGTACCCAGGATCGACGGGGTTCTCGAGTTGCTTCATGACAGCCACAGCAGTCGCCACCTTATGTGCACCTTCATCTCTCAGCATCTTCAACATTTCAAAATGATCCTGTGGACTGCGGGGCTTCTCAAGAATGCGACCCTTTGAGCTGATTATAATTGTGTCTGCGGCTATCACGAGCGCTGGCTCGCCCTTTTCCACATTGTTGATTTCGCGCGAGTAGACTTCGCGGCATTTTTCTGATGCGGTCTCGAGTACGTATTCGTACGGTGAAAGCGACTTGGGTAGGTTCTCCTCGAATTTGGATGGTACAATGTCAACCTGCTTGAGGCCAAGCTATGGGCAGTTAGCGGACGCGCAGGCGGCAGTCGAGGAGGGCGCTTGCTATGCCTAGCAACTGTCGTCTTCGCGGTGAGGCCGAAGCCAACACTACTCGTCTATTGCGCAGGAAGTTCAGTGGTTCTATGTCCAGCGGAAGCAGTGGTGGAGGCCCCGGCCTTCTGGGAGACCGTGCGGCGTCTGGAGGAGCAGCGCCGCTGACATTGATGGGCGCCGGGATGTTTTTCGACTCTTCGTACGAAGGCGGGGGTCCCGAGGGCGTCGTCATGGTGGGGCAATGGCAATGACAGACTAGAAGGGATAACGATAGCTCCAACACTCTGTGCTCTGTTGCAAGACAAAAAATAACGGTGGACCGGGCAGCGTGTGAGGAATGTCGTTGTTGCTTATAGCTCTAGCATTCATGACCCAAAAAAAGTCCATGGCATTGTCGCTCCTGTCTGGCGGGGATGACCCGAGGGAAGGTCCGAGCTTCGCCTTCTTTCCAGCCACTTATGCTGCCGCCAGCGACGACTGTACCTTGAGAACGCTGAAAGAAGTGCTGTGTATCAGTTGATCGATTTGCTGCAGTCACCCCTCGTGCCAGTTCACGGCGAACGCGGCAAGCCATCGCTCTCTTCGGTCCTGGCCTCACGCACATGGCCGGTGACTAATTGTCCGTGAATTAGTTCCACACCAGGAAGAGGCATGAATGACAGTGATGGCTTGCCACTCCAATACTCAGATATTGATGATTGCGACATCATCCGGGCCCCGAGTCGCGCCTACATGGCACCTGCACCCGCTTCACGGCCTCACGTTTCCCCGGAACCGAGAGCCTTACTGATGCAAACTCAGTGAAGAAAAATCTGAGTTCCGGAGCAGAAGGCAAAAGCGCGTTGCGTCTCCATTGTATCCTGTCGCCCTACGTAGTTGATACCACATCCTTTGCACTGCCCACTTACCGAGGCATTTCGAGCGGAGCTCTACCGGATGTAGCACCAAGCCTGGTGCTCCTCCGTTGTGCTGTGTACGTCTCGGTTGAAGGTTTTTTTTCCCTTAGCGAATCAGCTTGAGAAGGACCTCGGGGATGGGCCACTCTCGTCTCGCCTGAACATGCAACCCTCGTTGCATCTTACACCAACTCCTCAAGATTAGTAACGATAGGCCTACCCGCTTCACCGTCGTGCGGGACAAGCGCTTTTATGGTCTCATTTGTCCGTAGTTGCACCGTTGTTGGACACGACAGACGCCTCATCTGTGGGCTAATGATGATGCAATCTGTGATTGATAAGTAAAAGACGACTTCATATTTATAATCTGCTTCACACCATATATACTGTGCCCTCGACGTCGCTTTTGATATTCGTTCATCTTTGATTCCCGAGCCTTCCCAACAGTACTGTCCATACCCCGCCAAACACTTGCTACACATTCTACCTCTTCATAACACCAACATGGTTCAGAACAAGGGCGTCATCTTCAAGAAAGTTCCTAGTGGATGGCCTGTACCCGGCCAGGATCTCGCAGTCGAAGACCGTCCCTTTGACCTTGAACAAAATCCTCCCGAGGGTGGACTCATCACCAAGACCTACTATGCTTCGCTCGATCCCTACCAGCGCGGCCGCATGCGCGACCCGAAGATTAAGTCTTATTCTGCGCCATTCGAGCTAGGGAAACCTATCACGAATCGTACCATCGTGAAGGTAGTAAAATCGAACAATGACAAGTTCGCGCCCGGCGATGTCATCATCGGATCGGACGTAGCGCCCATTGAGGAATACTCTGTATTTGGTAAAGAATGGACCGACAAGGCACGCAAACTGAACAATCCCTATAATCTCGATCCCAGGCACTTCCTCGGTGCCTTGGGTATGCCCGGTTTGACCGCGTGGTCGTCGTTCTATGACATCGGCCAGCCAAAGAAGGGGGAGACTATCTTCATCTCGGCAGCTTCGGGAGCTGTGGGCCAGCTAGTCGGCCAATTAGGTACGGACAAAACTTCCTTCAAAATCAGCCCAGGTAGATGCCACTGGTTGGCCGGAAGCTTTCGGTGACAAAAGGCTCCAGAGCTAAGCAAAATGGCCGCATGATAAACTTCCAAGCACTCTAAGGCATGGTCTATGACCAAACTTTTTGCTAAATCGATTTCCAAGAAGCAAGCTAATATGATGCCGTATAGCCAAGCACGAAGGCCTCAAGGTCATCGGTAGTGTCGGTAACGACGACAAACTCGACTACATCATCAACGAGCTTGGATTTGATGCCGGTTTCAACTACAAGAAGGAGAAGCCTGGTGAGGCGCTCGCACGCCTTGCTCCTGACGGCATCGACATCTACTACGAAAATGTCGGTGGTGAGCATCTGGAAGCTGCTATCGATGCCATGAACAACTTCGGCCGCATCATTGCTTGTGGCATGATCTCCCAGTACAATGCAAAGCCCGAGGAGAAGTACGGCATCCGTAACATCTTCCTGGTAGTGTCTAAGCGTATCACGATGCGAGGATTCATCGTTGGTGACGCAAACATGGGTCCCACATACGCGAAGGACCACCAGGAGAAGCTGCAGAAGTGGCTTGCCGATGGTACATTCAAGGCGAAGATCAGCGTGACGGAAGGTATCGATAACGCTGTGGACGGGTTCCTGGGCATGCTGAAGGGAGAGAACTTTGGAAAGGCTGTTGTACAGATCGCGGATCTGAGCAAAGAATAAGCGCGCAGGATGTGCTTTTTCTTGCATGGCATGTAACGATTTTCAGAATTCTATGAAATATATTAAGTAAACGTTATTCGATATCCAATCGTGTGAGCTTTTCGTTAAGGTAAGAAGTCGAAATGAAAGCTTAGTAGCTTAGTCAGGTAGAGCTACACTTTGATCCTATGAAGATTCTCTCTCTATCCAATCAACCGCATTATACTACCCAACTCTCCAATTCCCTTTCAGTCCATTCCCACAGCCTCTTTGCCAACTCCTCATCTTTACCCAACGCACTCGTGCGCCCACTCACACCTATTGGCTCATAATATTCACCACTCTTCACTCCATCCCCTACGCTGGCCCACAGCTGATTCCGTGCACCCTTTTCTGGTGTCTGTGCGAACCATGGAGCAATGGTAAGTGCTACTTTCCAAATTGATGATGCCCCCGATGAACTATTCGCCAGGTTCGTGCTCACAAGGCCAGGATGTGGTGAGACGAATTTGATGTTAGGGTACAGCGACGCCGCATGTTTTGCCCACAGCACGTTGGCAAGTTTACTTTGACCGTAACGCTCGAAGGCGCCCAGGGAGGCACATTCGGTTTTGAGATCGGCGAACTGGATGCCTTTTGCAGGCGTCATCTTGTGGCCCGTCGACGAGACCATGAGAGCGCGGACTGAGGTATTAGGTAGCTTGCTTGTCTTCTCTAGGAGAGGGTGGAGGAGCTTGGCGAGGAGTGCGTGACCCAGGTAGTTAACGCCGAACTGGACTTCGTAGCCATCGGTGGTGAGACCAGGGGCCGAACCCATAATGCCCGCGTTGAGCATAAGGATGTCCAGGCGGGATGCCTCCGATAGGAATCGCGTTGCTGCTGATTTGACGGATGTTAACGAAGAGAGGTCTAACTCTAGGACTCTGATGTTTGCGGGGGTCGGGAGTTGCTGTTGAATTTCTTCAATGGCGTCTTTGGCTTTGTCGGGACTGCGGCATGCAAGCCATATTTGGGCGGGATTGTGGCGGGCGTAGTCGAGGACGCATTGCTTTCCTAGACCAATGTTTCCTCCTGTAACTAGAACTACTTTTCCTTCAAGTGAAGGGATATCTTTGCGTGCGTCGAATGACACCATGTTCGGTGAGGTATGAGTTTGACGATTGGAAGTCTTACAATTTCAAATGAGATGAGCTTAATATTAAGTTTTTTGATGGCCAAAGTGATGGCATGCCGGTCAGCTACTTATACCTCTATTAAAACTGGTTGCGGACGAACTTGATGCGTCTGGGCTGTGGCGCAGCTTTACAGGACTTAAGACAGGGTATCAGCGTTGGATCTATAATAGGTGAAGTTGTATTTGCGCACTCCACAACCCTATACGGTAAACGGATAAATAGCACCGCTTTGCTAGTTATGCTTGCGGTGGAATTAGGACGATTAAAGACCTTTCTTCTAACCGAGCGGAACTCCACTCCTCGGACAAGCAGTCGGAGGGACGCTCCGCGGAACAACCTCACCAACACAAATTGTTACATTATATGTAGTTTTCGAGAAATTTAAGATGCCTCGAAGGATATTGATACATTGTTGGTTGGAATATATGGAATGCAGTTTAGGCTTGGTGGTTCGAAATCACAATTGATCGTATAGGTAACGCGCTGCGTTTAGTGGGTCTTGGCGCTTCTTATCGATGGCTAAATTTTGAGAAAGTTCAATGTTCACAGCTCAGTCTCACCACACCTTGCGTCTCTGCAGCCACCATGTCTTCTATGCGTAATGCCGTTCAGCGGCGCAATCACAAAGAGCGGGCACAGCCCGAAGAACGCGCAAGATGGGGGCTTCTCGAAAAGCGCAAAGTACGTATCATTTGCATACGATTCTCAGAAGGTCAGGAATAACGCAAGAAACAGGATTACAAGCTCCGCGCAAAGGATCATAAGGCAAAGAAAGCCCGGCTAAAGATTCTCAAAGAGAAGGCTTCGGAACGTAACCCCGACGAGTTCTCCTTTGGCATGATGTCCAGCAAAGTGGACTCGGCCGGTAGAAAAATTGCAGACCGCGGCAATAAATCCTTGAGTACGGATGTAGTTAAGCTGTTAAAGACCCAGGATGCTGGCTACATACGGACGATGCTGCAAATGGTGAGAAAGGAAAGAGAAGAGCTCGAGAAAAGGATAGTCCTTGCGGATGAAGAGGCGAAAGTTTTACGAGCTGGCGAGAAAGAAAGAAGTGGAAAGCATACAGTATATGTCGGCAAGAAAGAGGAACAGGAAAATTTCGACAAAGATACATGGTTTGGTGCTGGTGGCGAGTGGCCAGATAGAGAAGGGGTAAGGAATAATGTCGCGGCGCAACAGCAAGAAGAGAGTGATGAAGAGGTTAAAGAAGCAGCTCCTGCTCCGAAGAAGTTATCGAAGAAGCAGCAGGCAGTGCAGGAATTGGCAGAGAGAGAAGAGCGAGCTTTCATGAAGAAACGAAGCCGTGCGCACGAGCGTGCACTTGAGCACCTGGAAGCCATTAAAGCGCGCGAGCGTGACCTTGCGACTGCTGAAGAAGAGCTAGAGAAGCAGCGAGCAAAGATGAACAACACCATTGGAGGAGTGAACAAAAATGGCGTTAAGTTCAAGATCCGCGAGAGGAAGCGATGAGCACCCAGTCAACAATCACGAAGTATCATTTTGGAGTGTCTATCCTACAATCTTGCGGGCATCCTCATAGCGCCGTCTAACCGGATCACAGTACCGTTCAGCATGCTGTTCTCCACTGCGTCTCTTACTGTTCTTGCAAACTCCTCTGGCTGTCCTGCCCTCTTGGGAAACTCCATCGCCTTCTCCAAACTCTGCTTAACTTTCCCCGACATCATCTTCGTCATATTCGAATCGAACAGAGCTGGCGCAATAGTCACAGCTCGGATACCATATTTTGACAAATCTCGCGCGAGTGGTAGCGTCAAGCTAGCCACAGCGCCTTTGCTCGCCGCATATGCCACTTGCCCCATCTGCCCGTCAAACGCCGCCGAGCTCGCAATCATGATGATGACGCCGCGCTCCCCATCTGGCCCATCTGGCTGCGCCGTCGTCATATGCGGCAGCGCCTGCCGAATAAGATCCAGCGTCCCCCTCAGATTGATATTCAGCACGAAGTCGATGCTTGAGATCGCCAGCGGCTCGTTCTTCTTATCGATGATCAGCCCAGGTAATCCGACACCCGCGCCCGCCACCACGCCGCCAATCGCCTTTCCCGTCTGCTTGATCCATTCTACCGTGCCCGAGATGGCCTGCGCGATGGCGTCACTGTCCGAGACGTCGACTTCGAAGAATTTGGCTCGCGGTCCCAGCTCCGAGACGACCTTGGAGCCGGAGTCGCTGTTGAGGTCGAGGAGGGAGACGTAGGCGCCGTGGGCGTGAAGGTCGCGTGCTGTAGCGAGACCGAGGCCGGATGCGCCGCCGGAGATTATGAAGGTGCGGTCTGCGATCTTCATGGTAGAATGCGGAATGCGGACTGCGGAGGGTGAAGGGTTATGGGTTTACGAGACTTTTTAGCTTAGGTAGCTTCGGCTTGTGTAGCTGTGATGGATTTGATTGAATGCTAAAACTATGTGGGATTTGCAACGTTTTTTCCTCTTAACCCGTGAGGTAAGTGAGGGCAGGATTCATTTTAGAAGTATTGGAGAGGGGAAGAAGCGGTTTCGAAGCGGAGAAGTTAGATTGACATGTGCAAGTGACATTGAAACATCGGCGCGGAGAAACAGACGCAGAGCAACCTCGGTATTTCGCAGGAATAGGCTTGGCACTACGCAGTGCATCACGTCCGCGCTTAGAAACGAAAAGGGCCGGATGCATCGACTCTTTGAGGGCCTCAAAAAGCGATAAACTTAAGGATAAAAGGGATACGGTGGTTCATTGATGATAGTGTCTTACTTCCGGCTTGTTCGTTTGCGTGGTAGCACATCCTCAATCACAAATGACAGTTACACGTGTATGAACGCGGATCATGACATAAACCAGAATGAGATTTGATTCCCAAAACGCCATTGCCATGCTATAGGTAACCGATTCGCTACTACGCTGAGCCCTAAGCAGGCCCAGCAGCCTCAACCACATCATCATCTTCGTCACCGGTGGTCTCGCTTGCGATGCTCTCGTGCAAGCTAGGCGTCTTGTCGCCCCTCTTTCCTATCCTCTTGATGCTCGACCAACTCAGTGCACTGCTTTTGTCCTTTGGCGTTCCTATTCCTGGACTATGTCCTGGGCTATCTGTGCCCCTGATACTCAAGCCTCCAACATCCTCGTCCATCTCGTCAGGCGTCATAGCCTCACTGGAGCGTTTAGAAAACAGCGAAGTCTTCGCTTTTCCAAACTGTAGGAACTGGCTCGTGCTACTTTTACGGGAGAGCTTCTGTATGAACGACTCTTTGCCTGCAGAAAGAGGATGAAGATCCGAGGTCTGGGAAATTGAGCGCTCGAGAGACTCACGTGGAGAAGCGTCGGAGAAGTCGGCTGTAGAGAGAGATTGATTGTCGCGTGAGAAGCGTGGGGCCATTGGTGAATTAGCCTCTCGTCCAGAGTCGTGTGCTGCGAGGTCAAGCACGACGGACTTGTCTTTGTCTTTGCGAGACGATTTCGCCTTCTTCTCTTCTTTTTTCTCAGCTTTCTTCGCTACCTTTTCTGCTGCTTTCTCCGCTGCTTTCTCGGCTTTCTCAGCGGCCTTCTTGGCTCTTTCAGCTTTGTCTTCTCGAGTGAAGATACTTTTGAAAGTTGGGGCATCGGGGTTGAGTTGTTTTGGGGGAGTTGGCGGAATCATGAATGGTAAATACGAGGCTGAAGATTGTGGTCTGGTACCAATGGGTGCTTGAGTAGGTGAGCGTGTAGTCGATGGAAAATCAGGAATATCGTCTTGGAGAAGCTCATCATTCAGTAGACTTACGGTAGAACCGTGCTGCATAGATGGACGACGTGAAGGCAGTCTCGACCACGAAGAGGTATTTGTATTGTTGATGCTCCAATCCACGCCTAATGGACTACTTCGAGAGTTGAAAGCATCGACAGACCAACCGAAGCGCGTTTGGCTTTCCGTCGATGGTCTCGGAAGAACGTTTGCTTCGCCGGACTTCGTTGATCCTTGACGTGGGGAAGAAGGCCTGTCAAGCCCAGATCCAGAACCCAGCCATGGGTCACCTTTTCCACCGAACATGTTGAAGGCCCGCTTCCGCGTTGCTACATGTTTGGGGCTACTTGAGGGCTCTGCCGGTTGCGTTTTTGTAGGCATGAAGGCATTGTACCATGCACTCCCAGAATGGCTTCCGCGTCTGCGCTGCGTGCCGATGGGGTCAAGGTCTCCATTGTCCTGGCGTGGTAGCGACTGGCTCTGAGAAAGTTTCAAGCTCCCTAAAGGTGGTCCCTGGTCGAATGTTTTACCCCGCTGTCTATTTAGTCCGAAAAGACTGCCGAAGCGCGTTGTTGGGGGATTTTTGAATGAACTCGAGGTCGAACGGATCGATCGTCTATCACTCTCCATGTTGTTTTCATTTGTTGGATAAAATCCAAGCTGTCCAGCACTATCCCTTGGACTAGCAAAGGGAGAACGACTTTGTACAGAAACAGGAGAGCTAGGACCCTGTACATGCTCCAGAGTACCTGGGGCTCCCAGGCCGGGTAAAACATGACGCAGGTTGGGCGACGGATCGAGTGGGGCTTGTGGAGGGCCCGGATCATCTTCGTTTTCATCATCCGTTAACCCAGCATCATCACCGAATAATCCTGAAGGTAACAGAGCACCAGCAGTGGGACTCATTGGACCGCCACCAGTCAAGCTCTCGAGATCAGCCTGAGAAAATGACGAAGTGTGGGCACTGGGCGGGGGAATCGCCATGCCATTAACAGGATTGAAATAGGGTGTTACCGAAGAGAATGGCGGGGAGGTGGTAGAGATGCCGCTGTTGAAAGGGGCTGCTGTGCTAGGGACAAAGCCTCCGGGTATGGATGGTATCAGTGGCTCACGCATGCTAAGAGGCCTCGAGCGAGTACTGCTTCTTCTAGCCGGTACGAATTCCGGTGCCATGCCTGACATGAGTTGCGGCTGGCTCATACGGCGCTGTTGCAAATATGCCAAACGTGTGGATAGCTCGTGATTGGCGCGTTCGGCTTCAGTGTACAGCTGCCATGCTTCGGCGTACCGCTGTTGAAGACTACTATGGAGTTCATCCCACCTCCTGTTCTCTTCTGCTTCGGCAGTCTCGACTCCTTCCGTATCGCCCATGTCCTCGCCTGCTTCCAAAGTTTTTCGCTCTTCCTCAAGCACTTTGATTTGGATACCCTTTTGACGGTTGACTTCTTCCAGGCTTTTGTTCGTCTGCAATTCCTCGGCATGCTTATTCTGCAATTCTTGTATACGAGTTTCTGAAGATGCCTCATATTCGACGCGTTGTTTCTGAATTTCGTCTGTCGAAACTCGTAACTCTTCTGCTTCACGTTCCCATCGGGTGGTGTCTTCTTTCAACTTCTTTCTCTCAGCTTCTTTTTTTTGGAGCATCTTTTCTTGCTGAGTTCTGCGTGTTTGGGCGGCGGCATTGGCACGTTCCAATGTGGCCACTTCTTTCCTGAGATCACGACTAGCATCCTCCTTCTCTTTCAAGGCTGACTTTTTCTCGTCCCGCTTTTCAACTAACAGAGCTTTCTGCGACTGGAATTCTTCCTCCTCTTCCTTGATCTGCCTCTCCATATCTTCTAGTTCCCGCCGAAAAGTGTCTAGCTTTTCTGTTAACTGCTTGATGGTCTCGGAAGAGTCTGATGCTTCCTGAGCCGAGCGAGCTTGGTCTGCAGTTTGAGAGGCCGGCGAATTACGCCGTCCGGGCTCAGAGCGTCGATGCCGTGAGATGCTGCTGCTGTGCTCGCGAGTCATGACAGGGGGGATAATGGGAGGCATGATGATATCGACGAGGTTCTTGTTAGGTCGAATGATGGGGGTGGGGGTGAAGTCGTCATCTTGGCCTGTTTCTCGGGGCTCCTTTACCGGTGTAGTGTTATAGAATTGCTCGGACTCGACAGGCAGGGTTCGCAGACGTATTGGAACACTCGGAGCCTGAAAATTGGCAGCATTCAGGGTGACGATTCGAATCACATAATAATGATCAGGCTGTAGGTTTTCAATGGTCACCGAGGTTTCCTGGGGCGAGACATCGCCAACTAGAGAGTGTGAGCGCTCGGGAGAGCCAGCATCGGGAAGATACCTACTGTCGATGCCGTTGATACGTATGACATACTTGACCACGGAGCTACGTTGGTCTGGCGGTTTCCAGTGCAGTAAAACGCCGTCTGCCTTGATTCCAGCCAGGGAAACGAGCGGGGCCACGGGCACCTCGAGCCCAAGGAGGTTGATGAGCTCTTCGACGGGCTTAGAGAGCACGCGGTAGGCACGGAAGGCGACCCTGTAAGCGCGCGTAGTCAGACATGGTGTTTCTGGAGAGTCAAACGGCGTCGATCAGACGCACCAGAAAAGAGCCAGCACCACACAGGCAGTCTTCAGCCAGCCGGAGGACAGGAACACGAGGGCCTCCATGTTGTGGCGGGCGACCTGGGGTGGCCAGTACAGCGAGTGGGCGGATTCGGAAAACATGGCGGCCAGTCGCGGCCTGTTGAGGGTCGACGGCGTGCTTGTTGTGTGTCGTCGCAGGCGCCTGGGGAGTTGCTGCGATGGCGTTTGTGCATCTCCATGCGGGCGCAAAGCCGATTCGGCCCGAAGCAGGCTAGCGTCTGCACCGCGATTGCATGCGCCTGCTGGCTCCCCCACGGCAATCCTCCGCAGCTGCGCAACAGAGACTCCGAGGCCCGTTGGGGAGGGGAGGGCAGCTGGCCGCCCGTTCCTGTGCCCGTTCCTGTGCCTGGGCCTCGGCCGGTGACGCCTGCGCGCAAGACATCCGCGTCGCGGTGCGCCATGTGGAGATCGACGTCCTATGGTGCCACGGCGCCGGCTTTTGCTCCCCAGCCGTGGGCGAGCGTGGATGCATCCCAACATGCCCCAGGGCCAGGACGGCGAACCCAATGCCAGCTCTTGGTCAGCCCATGTGCGATGGGCCTTCGCAGGGCCCATTGGATCCGTTGTCGTCCCGTGCTGCTACGTTGTGTGAATCCCATGACTGCAATCCTGGCGGGTCCGTGATCCTCGGTGACCGCATACCTCATGGCCATCCCCCCAGCTCGTCCTCAAAAGGCACCAGTCCGCCGTCGCTGCCCTCCCTGACTGCTCCGCACCCGTCCGACTCCCAAGCTCCGCCTGCGCCGTCCGACCCGTCCAACTGTCCTTTTCCCTCTACACCTCGCCTCGCTCACACAGGCCTCGCACTGCTCGTGTCACGGCTCCCCCAGCTGCCTCCGCCGCACGTTCCATAGCCCGCCTACCCTGCCGCTGCGGTTCCCTCGATCGCGATTGAATACGATACCGCCCGATTTTACACCTAGTCTTCTGGCCAGACAACTCACTTCAGAGCCATCTTCCACGTCGACTGCACATTGACGACATCGCCTCAGCGCCGTGCGTGTGAAAGCCTGCGGGCTGTGTAGACGGCAAAATGAACTACGTGCGCTCCATCACTGGCACAGTGTCCAAGGGATGGAACTCGATAAACCCTGCAACTCTCAGCGGCGCTATCGATGTCATCGTCGTTGAGCAAGAAGACGGCAGCCTCGCGTGTTCGCCGTTCCACGTCCGCTTTGGCAAATACCAGATCCTGCGCCCCTCGGACAAGAAGGTGGAATTCAAGGTCAACGATGCGAAGCAGGACTATGCCATGAAGCTCGGTGAGGGCGGCGAGGCCTTTTTTGTCTTCGAGACCTCTGCTTCCATCCCTGCAGAACTGCAAACCTCGCCGCTCGCATCACCTGCTTCGAGTCCTGAGCAAAAACCGACCGACGCACCGACCCCTGCCCTACCCGAGCCTGAACCCCTTGAGCTAGATGGCACCACATCAGTGCACAGACGTGCTACTATAACGTCGGGAGGCCGTAGAGGCGACTTGTTCACAGAACGCCCACGGTCGGGCGATTGGTCCGGCTTACAGACGTTCCGATCGAGTAGCGATGAGGTGTTGCCTTCGACCAAGGCCCATTTTGCGGACACATTTGAGGAAAAGGAACATGAGCCCATCTCTCTCAGCAGGCAAGAGGCTACTGCTTGGAATGTGACCAAACGGTCAACCAGTCCTCCGCCACTATCTCGAAGCGAAGCCATGGCCCGCGCCATCAATCTCTCGAAGAAGCTATTCACGTCGAACATACCCAATAAGGTCACCGAGAGTGGAGATTTAATGCTAGACATGACTGGGTATAAGAGTAGCGAGCAGGAGGCCCTCCGAGCTGAGGTGGTTGCAAGGAAGATCCTGGCTGATGAGTTAGAAGGCAACTACGACATTGGAGCTTTGATTGGAGCTGACGAGCACGGAAACCTTTGGATCTACAGCAGTGAAGAGGCCAAAGCAGCTGCCACCCAAAAGGCTGGCCTTGTTATCCTGAACGAGGAAGCTTTACGCTCTGCAGATGCTGTCTCGGATCCTGGGTATCACAGTGACGATGCCCAGAGCGATACTACTGCAGAGTTTCCCCCAACGATGCGTAGGGATTCAGACAGTGCCATAGGCTTAATCACTCCACCCCAGTCTCCGGAGGCTGACAAGGAGACGCGCAGCTATGCAAAGACCCTGCGTCTTACCAGCGACCAGCTCAAATCCTTGGACCTGAAACCAGGCTCGAACACGATGAGCTTCACCGTCAATCGCTCGACCTGCAATGCTTATATGTTCTATTGGAAGCATGACGTTCCTATCGTGATCTCCGACATCGACGGTACTATCACGAAGTCAGATGCCTTGGGTCATGTCCTGAACATGATTGGCAGAGACTGGACACATGAAGGTGTGGCCAAGCTTTACACAGAAATAGTGAATAACGGATACAACATCTTTTACCTGACTAGTCGTTCGGTGGGACAAGCAGACACTACCAGAGCCTACCTGAATGGTGTGCAGCAGGAGGGGTACCGATTACCAAAAGGTCCTGTGATCATGAGTCCGGATCGGACCATAGCAGCCTTGCGACGTGAAATCTACCTGCGTAAACCGGAGGTATTCAAGATGGCTTGCTTAAGAGATATTATGAACCTGTTTGGCAAGCCTCCCGGCCAAACGCCTTTCTATGCAGGGTTCGGCAACCGCTTTACTGACGCTCTAAGCTATCGCTCAGTCAACATTCCGTCTACAAGAATCTTCACAATCAACTCGAATGCAGAGGTCAGCTTAGATGTCCTGTCTCTAAACAGCTTCAAAACAGGATACGCGAGCATGCGCGAGATTGTGGATCACTTTTTCCCTGCTGTTGGTCTGCTTGTTCCGCCTGGAGGCGAACAGTTCACAGACTTCAACTACTGGCGCGAGAAACCGCTTGATATCGAAGATTTCACCGACAGTGAAGACGAAGGCGATGATGCTGGGACTGCAATCATACATAGCGAGGATGAAGGGTCAGAAGTTGGTGAAGATCTTGAGGCCAGCTACCTAACACAGGAATCAGTCGACGAGACTGGTGGCCTAGAAGATTCGATACTAGAAAGCGTGGAAGGCGACGAGTATGAAGAGTATTCAGATGAAGAAGGTGAGGTGGATGACGATGAAGGGGAAGAGGCCGAAGTTGGGCATGGTGATACCCCGACAAGAGAGCTAGGTGGTCTTACCGATGGGATGAGGGAATTGAAAGTTAAGGACGAGACGCCAACGCCACGGGCCAGTCCGAGACGGTAGACATATGTTGGTTTGATATGCTATGCCTTGCGCTACTTGCATCATGTTGGCGTTTAGACTTGACATGTTCATTCATCTGAATGTTGTAGCATTTATTGAAGGGAAACTTGTAAAAGCAGACGTGTGGCATTTACATTGTGTATGGGATACTACTGTGTATAGGAAATGCATTGGGCTGGCGTTCGTCTGGTTGTTCAAGTAACAGAGCAGCTTGCCTTGCTTCTTTTTTGGGAAGTTTGCAATTTTCGTTGCTTGCGTTTTTGGACGTGTTACCACATGTATGCATATTATAATATTCTTTGCATGTGTAGCGCTATCAGCCGTCCCTCGCGGAGGCAAAAAATCGAAAATGAAATTATTAACACTACTATTAAAGGACACTTGTGACCCTTATTCTTATCTTCCCTTCTACCTATACCCGTTTTTTGATAGTTTCCACTACCCTTTACTTTACCCTTCTCTAAGATTTAGTACCGTTCTCCTAAAATATATGGAATGGTCTCTCTATGAATAATCTCTTTCATGCTCTTTAATAACACGCATTATCCTAGCAGGGTTGCAATTCGTAGATAAAAACCGTTACCAATAGTGGCGTGAATCTACATACCAAAGGCTATCCATGTCCCAGTAGAAACTAAGTACTCTGTACGGTCATGTAATTTGAGTGCTCTGAGTTACTAGCATATATGTACTTGTTTCGTTTTTAGGTCTATGACACAAAAACAAGTTACAAAAAAGAAAAAAAAATGGTGGACCTGCTGGGAATCGAACCCAGGCTTGCTCCCGTTCACCTAGCATGCGCAGTGAGCGCGCGGGCGCATGCTAGGTGGCTAGATGACCCGGCCAAGGGTTGTTAGACGGCCTGGCTAGGGCACGTCGACCTACTAGAGGGAAGCTCTACCACTGAGCTACAGGTCCTTAAGATGTTTTTGATGACTATATTTCAAATTTTAAATTATATATACGTCGTGTTTAAATTAACTTAGTGGGATTATATAATATTAAGTGATAGTGTGTCGAGTGTGTGCGCGGAGCGCGGCAACGGGTGGATATAATATTCTTCGCATGTGTAGCACTATCAGCCGTCCCTCGCGGAGGCAAAAAAATCGAAAATGAAATTATTAACACTACTATTAAGGGACTCTTATGACCCTTATTCTCCTCTTCCCTTCTACCTGAACCCGTTTTTTAAGGGTTTCTACTACCCTTTACTTTACCCTTCTCTAAGATGCAGTACCGTTCTCCTAAAATATATAGAATAGTCTCTCCATGAATAATCTCTTTTATGCTCTTTGACAACACGCATTATCCTAGCAGGGTTGCAATTCGTAGATAAAAACCGTTACCAATAGTGGCGTGACATACAAAAAGGAAAGTGTTGATACTGGAGAAGGGATTTCATAGCCATGGTCTAAATATTGGAGAACTTCAATGCAATTCCGGGAGGTCTTCTGTGTAGCTCTGTGTAATAGTATCTATTTATGCATTAAAGCAACGAACGGGCTTGATTAAGGAGAATCCAATCAAATATTTCACCATTTATTTCATACTGTACCTAGTGCATCGCCAAGTTTTGCGAGATCGGACACGTTGCAAGTTCGTTCGTTTTTTACCAGGTGGAATTAGTCTAAATTCTATTTTATTTATCTAACCTCTCTCTATTCCCAAAAAGAAGACGTATGAGTTTTCCGCCAAAACAAGCAATAGAATGCATGCCCAATGCCGGAATCCCACAACCCATTATTAAATGTTGCGATGATCGAGAATCCTAGGAACCCCATCCTGCCAAATTGCCTTGCCCTCTTTCCAATCTCCACCGAAGTTATCTTCATCGCAAACTGCGTTATGGAAAGCATCATAGTCAGCACGGCGTAATTGTGGAATTACACACATCATGTACTTGATGAGGTTCTCCTGGTTGGTTTTCCAAGTGTTGTAGTTGCCAAACATCATGTAATGAACAGCCTTATAAAGAGCAGACTTCTCGCAATACTTTGCTGCTTCTGCATCCTCGCCACAAGCATCCTTTATCGCGTCTGCATAGATCTTGCGGTACTTCTCAAGGTTCCATGGGAAGAGAATGGGTGGGAAGCGATGAGTGCGAGTGTCAGGAAATTGATAGATGGAGAAGAAGTCAACTCGAAGAAATACCGGTACGCTTGCGAAGCCGATGCAACGAGGAACAGTAGTTACTTGATCCCAATCCAAAATGCCCGTCACTTCGCCCTCTTCGTTGACCAGTATATTTTGGAGATCTATGTCATCGTGGCCGAGTGTGAACGTCTCCTTTTGATCTTCCGGAAACTTTTTGGATGAGGCAAAAGGCTCAGACGTGATAATGGTTTCACGCATGAAGTCCAGGCCAGGCTCTGGTCCGCTAATAGCTTTGTGGCGTCGAAGGTACATATCTGCACTTGACTTGAACACAGGGTTCTTGATGTAGTGCCGATAGCCAAGATCTTCGATGAAGTCCCAGTGATCACCAATAAAAGGCTTCTCTGGATCATCGTCTTCAAGATAGAGCATTCCAATGCTATCGAATTCCAGCTGACGCAAGTCCGCCATGTGTCGAGCAAGTGACTTGAGAATCTTGACACGCTTTTCTTCAAATTCCTGAGTAGGGTGGTTATTAAAATAGCCTTGATCCAAGACTATGTTTTCCATGTCAATCCAGGATCCCACAGCCTGTTCACCTGGTAGGCAAGATTGAAGAATGTAGGGTGCGCCAACAACGTTGTCAAACGCCTCGTCGTAGCCAAAGACCTTAGCTACGGGAAACTTAGGCAACTTGTGCTTGATGTACATCAAAGTGTGTGCTTCGGAGCGCAAGATGTTCCCATGCTCTGGTTTCCAATGCCCTTTGATGCCCGTAATGGGCATTTTTACGACGACTTTCTCTTTGTCGCTATTAAGAATAACAACGTAATTGTAGGCGCCATGTGTGCGACGTTTGATTTGAAACTTGGAGTCGTCATGCTCGCGGTTGCGCTGCATATGGTTCTCGGCAAGAAGAATGAAATGCTCGTCAGAAATGGCTTGAAAATGAGCGATACGCTGCTTCCGCACCGAGTCTTCCTCGTCATCGCTATCGTCATCATCATCTTCTTCTTCTTCGTCGCTGTCCTCTTCTTCATCCTCCTCATCTTCATCCACATCCTCCTTGTGGATATATTCTTCTAGTTTAACATCATTGGTTTCCATGGCCAGTGAGTTAGTGTTAGTTTCGCTCGCAGTGGGAGCCTGCTCATGCACTGGATTGCGTTCATCGGATTCCACGAAGAAAAGTTGCTTGAGGATATCAAAGCCCATGGTCAAAGTTGCCATGTAGGCCAAAGATCCAAAGCACATGATTAAAGTTGTGATAGATCTCTGATTAATCGAATATGGTGATGATGAGCGTGGGGATTCTGGTTGGTAAATGAAAGAGGATGTGGCAACTTATATACAAACGAAACCCAACAATAAAAGAATGAACAATGACAATCGGAACTCACGATTTTGGTGCCGCTAAATGGTATCAATAATGGATTTAACTTCTCAATGGTTTGGCTAACAATGCTGAAAGCAAACGGAGGGGAAGGTAAAGAAAAGCGAAAAAACACCCTTTGTTGTACGAGTGAGCTAAACATATTTGAATTCCTCTCAAGAGTTCCCTTACAAGGCATCAATCTGTTATTGTTGTATAGCGTTAGGCATTCACGGGTGCTTTGTATTCATTGTATTTTAAATAATAAGAAAGCCATTATCCTTTCAAAATAGCATCTGCCTAGCATCTGCCAAGATGGCGTATAAATACTGCTTTTCTACCCTCAGTAGATCTCTAGAAAGCAAACAACTCCTCTTATCAACACATCCTGAAGAACTGGTCGAATCTCTCTTGTCAATACTTTTTAAAGAACTAATCAAATCGTAGCCGATATCGTATATTAAAATGGGAGGCAACTCAGTTTACCTGACTATGAACTCCAAGAAGGGTACAGTTTCCGCCAAAAGCCACCATTGCTCTTATTGTAACAAGCCACTCACAAATCGATGCGTCACTCAAGGCCATGTTGCTCACTGCGAAGTTTGCCACACGCGGTTCGGCGTGGTTACTGGTGGCGGCTGTGGACAGCATAGTTATGCCAACGGAGGCAACCTACTTTCGAAACAAAGCCGTTCTAAACACCCTAAGTATATTCCATACGAGCTAAAATTGAAGGAGAAGGAAGAGGCCGAAAAAAACGCCCAAGAAGCTGCTGAGCTCGCAAGGCAAACGGAAGAGCGTTTGAAGCTCCAAACCTACGATACGGATTGGAAAAAAATTGACGAGCCCAAATACAAGAAGGACAAGGTTGCTGCGGAAAAGCAAAAACAAAAAAAGAAACAACCGATGGCTCCCTCGTTAAAGTCATATATGTCGACACGTGGTTAAAGCTCGGTTCATACTAGTGTAGATCTTCTAATGATGCACAAGATTTATTCTTGACTGGAGGGAAGGCTAGGCCGGGGTTCTCATATAGATACATGTATTAAATTGGAATTTAAGATGCGATTTAAATCTTTATACGTGCGTACGAATTTATGAACGTATGTGTCGATTGGTATGAACATCTACGAAGGAAAGGAAGGAAATATCTTTCCTTCTTCTTCTTTGAGCTACTTCTTTAGCCTTTCAGTGCTATCTTCATCTGTGAAAAGCAAATTATCAGGATGCCTGATTCCTGATGGAAATACATTATTTACACGTTCATCTTTGACAATATATGAACCAAGTTCTTGGTGAAAGTGTCTCGAAAATCCTCGTCGCTGTGATTGAAAAGCTCGCGTGCAGAGATACCCGTAACTGCCCTCATGAGAATATAAGGTGCGCCGAGAGTGTTTTCGTACGTTTCGTTCCAATCGAATACTTCCGGGATGGGCGCATTGCACATTCTGCGAATGTGTTTCATGGTACATGCTTCGCTACGTAACGTAAGTGCGTCTCCCCTTTCCCATAGGCTAGGGATACCGCTGTATGGGACCTTTATGGCATATTTGCCTTTTGCCCCCAGCTCTATTATAACGAAAAGGTGGTTACGGCCATGTAAGCGGTTCAGAATCTTGCAGCCTTCCTCGGATACTACATTGTCTTTGCCCATCACTTCTAGCAGTAGCTTGATGAACCACTTGTCTTCGATGGCCCGCCCGATCTAATGCAGGGCTGATTTGCCGATCGGTACTTCCAGCAGAAGCGATGGACAAACTCGCAGGTCCGGTGTTACAGGCGAGGCACTGGCACTGTCGCGAGCACGTGCGATAGCTAGCTGCATGGTAGTTATCTTGCTGTGGTTTCTGCAGACAAGCTATGGCTGGGATGAACTATCATACATGACACAATGAATCATACACGATATACTGCATTCATTCATTTGGCGTGAACAACCACCTCACGCATATAAAAGTGCGACATCCAGCCTTACTTTGAGCGTGTAGCTTGTTTGCGGTGGTTGAGGGGGTAGTATGCGGCTTCGTGGCGGCTTTGCCAAGCTCTTTAGGATATCCTAGATCTAATTCTGGATTGGGAGCAGGACTAGGTTTTGTGGTGCCCAGCTAGCGCTTAGCCCAGCCAACCAAACGTGTTCAGCATTGAAACTGCGAGCTCTCGACACAGTTATCGTACGCCTTCCGAGGTGCAGTCCAACAGATGACCGTTCCTAACACGAAAGCTTCTGTGACACGGAAACGAACCGTCGCGCCGCCCTCCAGCTCTGCCCTCCAGCTTCCCACACCTACCAATGATCCTCCCCATCACGCCTTCCCCAAAGAGGGGGCCTGGTCTTGTTCTGATTCTGACTACCACTTCTGCTAACTTTAGTTGCGATAAACTATTTGTGTATCATGGAGTCCCATGCTAGTTCGTAGGCCAATGATATGGGTTACGAAACGCATCCTCTACGACACGCCTTTGTCTAGTACGACAAAAAAACTGTCAAGAGGCATAACGGCGACGGGTATGCTAGATGTGATAAGATATTATGAGCGTGGGCCCATCGCTGGCGAACACGATAATGTTAAGCGGAAGGCATAATAAGCAAGGCATTCATTGTAAGGCATGAAAGACCTAGGATGGATGGTCTTCAAGATTTAAATTATATATTCCTGCCCATCCCTAGCCGCCTTTGAAACTGAATATAACGAATATACAAGATGTACCGTGGAACATTTGTCTCTACTTTGCTCAAAACTTAAGGCTTTTTATGGTTTGTGAAAGTCAACATTACATAACCATACCTTACCAGATCCTAGTTACACCAATACCAAGCGTATTACCTAACACAGCTGAGGAAAAAGGACGATACTCTTGCGGAATCCATAATAATTTCTTTGAGTTAAATGTGATCCATTTTTTATCTGAACCAAGTGCCGTATACTGATATTGGAGTGGTTGAGGTGTTGCGGCCGTTAATGTAGTATTTGGGTTTCCTAACGAACTGAGAACAATTGTTCCAATGCTACTGCGAAGATACGAGCCAGTGCCGTCAAAGGATAAGTCGTAAAGTGATATGTGATAAAGTGACTGGCCCATATCGAGCGTCTGCAGGCACGCGCCGCTGCTGACATTCCAGATCTTAATCATCTGCTCGAGCGACACCGACGCCAGCTGCGTTGAGTCGCGAGAGAAGGCTACCGAGGTAATATAACCACTATAGCCCTCGAGCATCTGCACGCACGCGCCGCTGCTGACATTCCAGATCGTAATCGTACTCTCAAATAATACCGAAGCTAGCTGCGTTGAGTCATGAGAGAAGGCTACCGAGTTAAAATAACCATAGCCCTCGAGTGTCTGCAGGCACGCGCCGCTGCTGACATTCCAGATCTTAATCGTCTCATCGAGCGACACCGACGCCAGCTGCGTCGAGTCGTGAGAGAAGGCTACTGACTTGACCGAATAACTATGGCCCTCAAGCGTTAGTACGCACGCGCCGCTACTGACACTCCAGATCTTAACCGTGGCATCGTCCGACGCCGACGCCAGCTGCGTCGAGTCGTGAGAAAAGACTATTGAGTTGACCCAATCACTATGGCCCTCAAGTGTCTGTAGGCACGCGCCGCTACTGACACTCCAGATCTTAATCGTGTTATTTTCCAACGCCGACGCCAGCTTCGTCGAGTCGTGAGAGAAGGCTACTGATATGACCGGATGACTATGGCTCTCGAGCGTCTGCACGCACGCGCCGCTGCTGACACTCCAGATCTTAATCGTCTTATCTTCCGATCCCGACGCCAGCTGCGTCGAGTCGTGAGAGAAGACTACTGACATGACCCGACTGCTGTGACCCTTAAGCGTCTGTAGGCACACGCCGCTGACATTCCAGATCTTAACCGTCTTATCGTCCGACGCCGACGCCAGCCGCGTCGAGTCGTGAGAGAAGACTACTGACCTGACCCAACTGCTATGGCCCTCGAGCGTCTGCACGCACGCGCCGCTGCCGACATTCCAGATCTTGATCGTTTTGCCACTCGACTCCAATGCTGACGCTAGCTGCGTCAAGTCGTGAGAGAAGGCCGCCGAGCTGCCATAACTACTATGACACTCGAGCGTCTGTAGGCACGCGCCGCTACTGACATTCCAGATCTTAACCGTATTATCGTCCGATACCGACGCCAGCTGCGTTGAGTCGTGAGAGAAGGTTACTGATATAACTGTACTACTATAGCCCTCGAGCGTCTGCAGGCACGCGCTCCAGTTATTCGCCATAGCCGGCTTTATTTTAATATATTCAGATTCCTCGTCCTGGAAAAGCTTTCTTATCAAGCTACCTGTTGGACTAAATAGAAGGGCAGACCCGTATGCCTGAAGAGGGGCATTCTCAATTCCTTGCTTATGATACATAATAAATCGATGTGCATCTTAGATCAGTTTAATTAGCGTAGACGCATTCGGTTTTTCCTAGGCATAGTCAGGATATATTATTGGTATCTGGAGTTGCTAATTTAATAATTACCTGGATAAGAACCTTGAGTTTGCCCATAGAGACTACGCCTTTCGATATACTTTTATACAAGCTAAGATCCTCAAGCCAGTAGAGGTATTTCTTCTTCAGGAACTCGTGAATAGCGCCTCCATCCTGCAGGTGAGCCAAGGTATCTGTAGAAGCGCTGAGATTCCAGTCACATAGGTGATCAATCCAGTAGATGCAAGAATAGTGTAGTGCTGCCAATGGATCTGGGTTCGGCTGTGTGATCTGCTCAGCAGGATATCCCAGCTCACCTAAGTTATACATGTCGCGATGTAACGCAGACAGAGCTTGGAGAGATCTGGAAAGTACAGCGTAGTGGGCAACTTCGATACCAGAAGGAAAGATGTCGTGAAGTGCCTTTGTAGATAGAAAGTCCTTTGCCGACTGATGCACAAAGTATACTGTGTCGTTTCGTAGAGTGAGAAACGAACCGCAGAGGCTAATAATCTCCCGTTTTGACTTAGGGTCGTTAGCTACATCCTCAAGCTGTTTAATAAGAGTGGGTATTTCGTCTAGTGTAGGGGGCTGATATGCAATCGCAGCTAAAGCTAGTATCTGTTTATAAAGACTAGCATCGTCTGAGTTATTTATCTGCTGCATCATCCGCTCGTATAGTGAGTTAAGACCAGGCGGAAAAGTATTTAGCCTCTTTATAACGTTCCGTTTCGGTACTCCCTTAAAGGATTGGCATACTAACGCTACCTAAAGGAAAGTATCATTTATATTAGAGCATAGATGGCCTAGTAGGGTATCTCGTGTTTTTTCGTCATATGTCTTCGACTCCGCTAGTTGGAACACCTTGTGTCGTATAAATGAGCTGACGGCGGAAGAGACAGACTGTGCGTTGAGTTCGAGGCTCAGCCTCGCTTTGCGTCCCACCTTGTCCAGCCCCTCCTCAATGTTCTGCCAGTTGCGGCTCGATACGAGCCATTTGACGCGGGAGGATGTAGACGACCTTTTGGCGATGAAGTCTACCAGTTTTGGCAAGTCCGTGATGCACTCATCGAGCGCGTCCACGATCAAGTACATACACTTCAAACTAGGGTCCTGCAGGATACTTGTAAAAATCTCCGTCAAAGCGACCCACGCATTCGCATCCTCAAATAGGGGTTTTCCCGCTTGATCATACTTTTTGCGAACATGCGAAATAAGCGATGGCTGTTCACTGATAAGCATATACAGTAAGCCTCGAAGCACGGCCGTAGCGCTGTTAATACGCGAGTCGGTTGCCTGGCAGAAGAAGTACGAAAGAAAACCTATTACGCCCATCGAGCTCTGTAGTTCGTCGATAATCCCACATAGTAGCATCGTCTTGCCTCTACCGGGTTCGGCCTTAACCTATAATAGTTGGCTTTGCGGGTTAGCTCGCCACTGTTGGAAGTCCGAGTTTTCGAGAACCCAGCGGTAGGAGTCCTTTAGCAGTCCGCCTTTAGTCTCCTCGATACGCTTCTTATCATCGCGGGGGTTAGTAGGGCGTAGGTCCGCCAGATATTTATTGTCAGCATCTGTCTCGTGTATTCTCTCTTGCTGTTTTGTCTGCTCTTGAATAGCTGAGCTAATGCTGTCTAGCTTAGTATTCTGAGACTTAGCTGTCTTAGCAATCGCACCGAGCCGAGTCTGGATCGCGAGCGTATTGTACTGCGCCGAGTCCATCTGCACCGTCGCCTCTGCTACTTGTATACCGCTCAGCTCGCCATCCCAGTTATCTAGCTTGATCAAGTCTCGTACGAACACCGAAAGCCGTCTATGGTAGTAGTAGCATACGCTCTTCATCTAGTATAGTAGCAGCTTTGCGTAGAGCTGGGTGATAGTCTTCTCGAGTTTATCACGTAGGCCAGGCGAATGCCCCTTAGTCATATTCTCTTCCAGCAATAGGTCCGAAAGATTCCAGTACCACTCCATCCTCGACATAACGTAGGCGATGCCTTGCCGGTTGGAGCTTGCCTGAGTAAGCGGGTTCATTAAAATCTTAGCCATGCGCGTCAGTGTCAGACGGTTATCTCAGTGACCGCAATACAAACCTCAAGTGCAAAACAGACACCGACCCAGGCGACAGCCGCTCCAGGCGATGCTTGGATCGCTTTGTCCACCACCTCTTTCACCACTATAATAGCCTGTATGCCCTCTTCCATACCCTGTTTCACCTTCGCATCCTTCTCCGTTCTACAAAGCCCATTCTGAACAAGCTGCAGCATCTGCATCCACCGTTCCCCTGGATCCTGTGCGATCTGGTTCTGTTGCAACGCAAGGTCTGCCGAGTGTAGGGGGGTTGAAGCAGTTGCATCTTTTTCGCTTAGCTGGATAGTCAAGATCTTTTCGTAAGCATCAACGGTGCTCGGATCACTTGTTTTCGTCTGATCGTATGCTTGATTCCAAAGGCGTGCTGGTAAACTTAGGGGAGGCGTGGTAGGATCAGGAACGGTCCGTGCGTGTGGGGTGGAGGCTAGCGGGGCCTCAATACGCGAGGATGTTGGTGGACCTCTCCTACCGAACTTTACTTTAAAACAGCCCTTCAAATGCATAAGTGTCGGAAGAAGCGATAAACAACTGTTGCGTGCGGTTCAAACAGAGGACGGGGCAGTGCATTTATAGCTAGAAGGCTTCAAGACAGGGGCACTTGTAGCTGGAAGACTTCAAGACAGGGGGCGGAACAGTGCACTTGTAGCTGGAAGGCTTCAAGACAGCGTCAGCGCCAGCTACCGTCTACCTGCATAGGCTCAGCTTCGAATAGGTGCAACTAAGCGAGTGTACGAATTGTTTGATTCTTGGCTGCAGTGAGCGACGAAAAACATCATAAGGCATGAAGGCAAACTACGCGATGGAATGACGAATCCTTGCATATTTGGAAGCGAGTCAGTCGCCTTAACACTCTTGTCGCTTGCTACAAAATGCATTGATCGCAGTTCGTTCATCTGACAAGTGATGAGGGTGTTGGGGTAAGATACGGCTAATCCCAGAGAGGTAAGCTAAGATGTGTCAACCAGACGTTGCAAATACAAACTTGAAAGCACGAAAGCTCCCGCTGCTACTGCTGCTCCCGCTTCTGAGTCGGATTCACCCCACTTTTTACGTTCAAGCTAAAAATGGCAAGAACGTCTATTCTAAAGACCAGTCGGCCAGCCCAGCCCCACACGCAGTGGCCAGTATGGTTGAGGAGCTATGGCGACGCCGCTGTCTCACAAGTCGACATGGCTGACCGCAATCTGCGAACACGCTAGACGCAGGCTTGCTCGTTGTATGGTCGTGAGACCATTATACCCTCTAGATGCACAGTCTTGTACTTTGCTATATGCTTGCAAATGTAGCGATCTCCCGGTAGTACAATATGTTCAGCAAGCGTGGTGACGCGGTAGGCTTGGGCAGATTTATCGTTCAGTCAGCGACGGGATCAACGGCGGTCGGCGGAACTAGAGGGCAGCGTGATGGCTCCTTTCGGTGTTACGGAAGCTTTCGCGTCAGGTACGGTCGTCCGTTGGACCGTACCTCAAAGGTGTAGGGTAGCTGTGTCGAGAGTTCGCAGTCTCAAAGCTGAACGTGTTAGTTCAAATTGACTTGGAGTTATTCCGCCACGCACGGATGCACTTATTACCTTATTTTTTATGGAAACTTAGATACTGTTCAATTTTCTTCATTGTGAAACATCCCCCGTCGATGTTTAGATTTCGCTTCCTCGAAATTGCTCCCGACACTGAAATAGTCTCGATCCACTGATGATCCTACCCTTTCCCAATCCGGCAATTGTTGTTCCAGCATATTTTTGAGCCCTGGAATTTTTTTCTCCCAGGATGCTAACGCGGCCTGGGCATACTGTTGAAGGTCGGTCAACGTCGGTCTATGCGCTGGGTTGGTATCCAGACAGTGTGAAACGAGATGCTCTAGCCTATGAGAGTAAAGTGATTCTGGGCCCTTGCCTCCGCGCAAATTCTTGCGGTAGTCTTCATCGCCCATGAATACAACGTCATCGCTGTTACCATCACCTCTTATCGGCATTTGGTTTATACCGTGTAATTTCTGACGCATCGAACACAAGACTACCGCGCCTATGGACCAAACGTGGACCTTTCTGCCTGAAGTGCTTTCCGCGGGATGAGCCCATACATTAAGGTGTTCTGTCATTGTCACCAGTGAGAGCTTGTTTTATAGAACTTTGACTCGCAAAGCCCTGCTTCAACTTACCTGGAGATAACCACCTATACAAGGTTTTAGTCAGGTATTTAGCGGTACGCAAAAGATAGGACCTACCCCTCAGTTCCTTTGGCCTCGAGTATATCAATTTCACACATCATGCCAAAGTCGCCTAGAACGGGAACAGGATAGCCTGCATAGTCGCCAGATTCTGGACAATCTTTGATAAAGATATTCAATGGCTACCGATGTTATTAACAAGTCGGTTTCTCGGTGGTGAAGGACTTACTTTTATATCTGGATGGCACCACCCCAACGATTCTATTTCTTGACAAGCCCTTGCCAGATTAAGAATCAGAAGCCACATGTAAATCTCCGGCATATCTCGGTCGTGATTTTGGTGAAACAAGATTTGGCTATCCAGAGAACCACGGGCTGCGTACTCAGTGTAGATCACATAACTTTTTGCGATGGATTGCTCTTTGGTACCTCTTCGTGCAACTCCCAATAACCGAATAATATGACCCTTTGTGTTAGACGTCAACTTCGAGTGGAGCTCGATCTCATTTTCAATGGAAATCTCTGTGCTCCGAATATGCTCGTCAATCTCCTCGCGAGATGTCATTTCAGGAGCTCGTTGCCTTTGGAACCGTTTCGCAACAACTCTCTAGATTTTATAAGTAATCTCGCCACTGCTTTCATTATGTGATCCACTTACTTCCTGTATCACATTTTGTTCAGAAACTCGAGCCCACAATACAACTTGTTCAAACTTGTTGCTCCTAAAGTTCAGCACCTTTAACTTTTTCCAGGTCCCTTCCCGCGCCATGAAAGCTTTGGCTGCGCTATCTCTTCCGTGAAGCCTATACTCCCGTGGAACATAATCTTGATCGATAACACGGTAAACGCTGAGGTCATCTATGTTTTCCAGCCACAGCGTATCAACAAGATGTTCCCAGTGATACTCCGTAAGTGGGTCTTCTCTCCTTCCAAGGTTGCTAGCTCGTTCTGCTTGCTGCTCTTCGGCTTTAGGGTTCTGGCATCCAACCCACAGCCGATATCTCGTCGTTTCGGTAGGTTGGGTTCTTGGAAGGTTCTTAGTATCAATAACGTTCCATAGGTTGAGTTTCGATTCCTTCTTAAAAGCTGTGTGCACCATTTGGTCATAATCATGTGTTATTGTGACCTCTTTGTACTTTGTTCCGTAACTTGAGACCACAATTTTGGCCCAAAAATAGAATGCTGTGGAGTGGAAATCGATATACCGTCGGTGGGAAGCGTCCAATGGAAGAAGAGGCATTTCTACGTTCAGGATGTGGTGCATTAAGGAAGCTGCATTTGCATTTGAGCACAGCCGGAACCTCATGTACGCATCTAGAATGGGTGTTATTCGTGTATTATTCCCGTAAAGAGTCAAATGGTATTTCTCCGGCCATGACCAAACACGGTATTTTCCTGGCAGAGCTAGCCCGTTTTCTCTCGGATAAGAGAAAATATCAGAACTATCATCCCATTTGCACTCAATTTTGTCTCTTAGAGCAGAGGGGGATATAGTGATATCGCTGATCGACGATTCTTGGTTAGGTGGTACATCGAAATCTCCAACTTTCACCAATCGATGAAAATATCGACCAAAATCTCGAGGGGTTAGCACGCTGTGCAATTCATTGTTCAACACGTTGTCCATCTTTGGTACTACTCTCGCCGGAACTGATGTGCGAAATCTATGTTGTTTACTGGGGTCATTCGGGACGACAGTCCTGGCGGTAGAGTTGCTCTATAATTTGTGTTAACTGACGAGATTGATAAATGACGAAACGACCGTTGGCTGATGGGGATGGCCTGGGAAGTACCTTGATACCTTAGTACCGGTAGATTGTATGGCCTGATAGTCTCAGAGCTTTATCGGAAGGTTTATTAAGAAGATTCAAGCTGTAATGAGTCCTACGGGAAGTCTTTGTGATCGCCCTGGACTTGTACCGCCGCAATTGGAAATGGCGCTAGCTAAGTGCGGATACAAACAATGCCACCCTGCTTCCTGGGGTAGTCTTTCTGGGTGTTCAGCCTATCGCGCTTGATTTGCACTAAACATTCAGGCGAAAAGATTCGTGTTATAAAGATTAATGGAGATTCTCCCTCATTCTTTGGAGATGATGAGTATTGCGCTTACTGCTTGTTTGCGCTTGAGCATACTCTTTGTTACCAGAGATTTTATCCCATCAATTCAAATTCAACAAGTGGCGTGAAAGAAGGAATATTTGTTGGACAATATCAATCTGAATGTTTATCTGAAAGGGAACAAGCTCTGGACAAGCTAATTTCAAGATGGCTGCAAACGGCGCACACAACAACGCTGACCTGTAAGGCTTCAACTCTTCCTGAAGAGTCTTTGATTATTTGGTAGAAGCGGAGTATATGGTACCTCACTTCATTTTATCATGGACCTGTTGAGTCAACTGTTGCTTGAAGTAGATATATTTTCGATAACGCTGGAAGGGACGAATGCTGCTATTGAATTATCTGAGTTTCTTGCCAGATGCTGACCCCTCAACGCCGTTACATGCAGTGTCGTCATACCTCTTTGTACGCCGCCTGAAGGTGTTGCAGATAGCAAAGTTCGGGTTTCTATGATACCTGCCACGCTCTCAATTAGCAATCAAGCCTTAGAATGAATGAAGAGGCATAGTCATAATAATTCTGGAGCAAAACAAAACATAGATAGGGCTTACCTCAGAGATATTCTGTCGCTCAATGTACGACTCCTGGTTTGCATCGCGACCAACACGCCAATACACATCAGTGTAATCGCCACAATTCATTTCGCGTAAGAATTGTTCATCATGCGTGATTACAAGGAGCTGGAAGTTGGCTTGCTTACGCCGGATCTGGATGATTTGACTGAGTGACTCTGCTAATCCTTTAATATTCTGAGAGTCCAAATTTGTCGTTGGCTCATCGAGTGCAATAAGGCCACAGTTGGTGCCGAAGCATTCTGCAAGGGCCAGGCGGATCACAATAGATGCAAGTACTTTTTGTCCTGCGCTGCATCGGCCACGCATATCCATTTCATTGTCGCGTTTGACCATGACAACACGATAGTTGTATGAGCGATTCCCACGGTTACTCTCATTGTCAGAGCGGATACGCACGGTGTCAACGTCTGTACCTTGGTACGCATTGCGCCACAGTTCGTCGATAATGCGATTGATTTCCTCCATTTTTAGTGAGTGGAACTTCAAAATCGCTTGTTCAAGAGCGCTTCCGTAACGTGCTAGATCTTCGACAGCCGCTTTAGTAGTCTCAACTTTGATGTGCGCTTCACGGTATTTTAAGTCAGCACCCTCATACTCTTTTTGGTATTCTTCAATCATATCTTGTAAGTGGAGATCTTTCTGCTTCATTGTTGTGCTGATTTCGATTTGCCTGGAATTCAAGTTCTGATGTTCAGTGCGCCAACGATTTCCTTCTCGACTCCAATGCGCCTGGTCATGTTCTGCGTTCTGCTCTTCTAGCTCCTGGATCTCGTCCTCTAAGGTCTGTAGGGCTCGCTGCGCCTTCCGATATCGGAGGTTATCAAAGATTGATTGTTTAGTGTGTTCGACTCCATTGAGAGCTTCTTCAGTCTGTTTGACTTCCCTAGCTACTTGCATCATGTCCTGCTCCATCCGCTCTATATTGTCTTTCAAATCTACAAGTTCTCGTTGAACTTCGGCAAGTCGGCCAGGCCCCCCCTTTTCGAAGTAGGTAGCAATCTCCTGTTCTGCATTTGCAAGTTGACGGACACTGTCTGAGAGTTTAATGGTGTCTTCTTGTATACGATTCACTCGCTCATGACCACGTCGTTGGATATCGTCATACTTTAATTGAGCCTGCTCGATCTGAGGTGAGAGGGTTTGCATTGTGCTGTCGAAATTTCGAATTAATTCTCGTTGATCTGAATTTTGAGTCTTGAATTCCTCAATACGTTCGCTGAAACTTCGTTTCTCTTTGAGGCTTGCTTGTGCAGCACTTAGTTCCGCGCTGACGTCGCGAATGCGCAGTTCAAGCGAGGTCATGAGCTTGCGTGATTTCTCCCGCTCACTAATGAGACTGGCCAAAGCAGCTTTAGCATTCCGAATTTCGTCTGTGATTACCTGCAGATCTTCGCGGATAGCGTTGATGCCTCTTGTTAGCTCACCTCCTTTTTGTTTTTTGGTGAGATCTGCTATCCGATCTTCAAATTCACGTGCTTGATTATAATACTTTATAATTGCTTGAATGTCGGTAGAGAGAGATTCAACTTCTTGTTTCGAATCGTTCAGATCGTAAATTATGTTATCGTGCTCCTCCAGCTCTTTGTTGACAGTATCCCGCTCTAAGGCAAGCCTGTCGAACTGGACTTTTAGAGCAGGCAATTCACTATCCCGCGCACGGATCGCCAATTCGTAACTAGGTTTGGCGTTGCGGACAGCTTCCAATTTGGCGAACAACTTGTCTGTATCTTCTTCCTGGGCATTCTTAGAAGCCTTTGCTATGATTCCCTCTAGCTCAGACAGAAACTTGGTCTTCGTGAAATTTTCAACCTTGTCTTCTCTTAGCGTGCGCTTGCAGAGTCGGCACTGGTTGTGCTTTTGCGCAGTTTCTAGACAAGCTCTCATGTACTCCAGCTGAGCTTCGATTTTAGCCTGATCAGAAGACGCGAGCTCATAGTCCTCCTCGAGATCTTGCAGGCTGTCTTCAAAATATGATATATCCTCTTTTTCAATAGCACTCAAAACCAATTTCTCATACTCCTGAAAATCCACTCGCTTCTTCTTTTGTTCGGTTTCAACATTCGATAACTGGAATCGTATTTCATTGAGCTTGCTTTGAGATTTTTCGCGTCTTGACTCTGCCTCCTTCAATTCACTGCTTCTATGGGATATCACCTCTTGAAAAGCGCTCGCTAGACTGGCGACATCCCAATCGCTTCCAATAAGTCGGGAAATTCGAGCCGAGTGGACAGACTTCATTGTTTCAAGGCTGTGCGTTGTAGTTTTCAGCTCGTTGCGAGCAAAGTCAATTTGAGCTGACTCGCTAGCCAATTGGGTGGCATCGACAAGCTCTGTATCCAAGCGCTCCTTTCTCTCGTCTAAGGTTTGCACAGCGCTTTCCGCGTCTTGAATGCGTGAGTCAAAGTTAGCCTTACCAGCAGCGGCGCTGGCTTGCTTCAGCTGGTTCTCAGTCTCTTGCTTCCGTTCCAAAATGATGGCTTCAGCGCCTTCGTCAGCACTTATCTTGCTCATAGCACTTTGCAAGTCATTTATGCGTTTGTCGTTCGTTGTGATCTGCGACCTCGCGAGGCTCTTTCGCTGGTTCAAAGTCGATTTTTCCTCGCTTAGATGATTGACATCCACTTGAGCTTGCTTGAGCTCGTCTTGAGCTTCTTTACGAGCACGATCAAGAGTCTTGTTTTGGTCACGCGAAAGCTTACTAATAACTTGTTGAAATTCGTTCACTTGAGCTTCTGTCACATTGTAATCGAAGCCACGAATGCCATGACGCTTGGCGGTCTCCCGGATAAGGCTTTCACGCTTCTGAAGATTTCGATCGTGCTGATCTTTCTCTGCCTCATACTTTCCAACTTCGCTCTGTTTCAACCCCATTTTGTTGCGGTTCCCTTGGAGCTCACCCTGGATCGCACGATACTGAGCCTTCAGTTCTTCTTGACGCCCGTTGTATTGCTGTACACGTTCTTCATACTTATTCATCATTGTCTCGAGCTCCTGATCGGACTCGGCCATAATTTTCAAGTTCTCTTCTAGGGACGTTACGTTCTCTTGGTTCGTTCTAAATGCGACGCGCTTTCCATGAAGCTGAGCGACGATCTGCTCATACTTTGCCGCATGCTCATAAGCTTTAGTGGCTTCCTTCATAGCATTGTTGGCTTGCTGCTCTACTACTTCAAATTCTGACCGCAATGCATTCATCTCATCATAAAGCTTGGCTTGCTTGGTTTGACTTTCTTCGCTTCTTTCCTTGTCAACTTTGGCATGCTTTTCGTTAGCCTTGTTAACAGCGAGTTCAGCAACCTGCTTCTTCCGAATTACTTTAATATTCTCGATAGCTTTTGTGTACTTGTCAGCTTCGAATATAGAGTCAAACTTCTTCTTCAGGTTAGCGGGCTCGCTCATCGGCCACAGGCTGTCCTCCTGATGGCAGAAGATGACGTTTTCCAGGATTGCTTTGGAAACACCGAGGTACTGTGGCACAACCTGATCAAGCTCCGCGACACGTGATGAAACGGACTCCTTCACGCCGTCTCGCCTCATTTGTAAGGAACCTTCTAAGGTCTTTTGAGCACGGGTTGCTTTCTTAACAGTGAGTTGCATCTTGCGACTAACAACCATGGAAACACCAGACGTGGACTTGAAAGAAAGCTTGACCTGTGCCATGATGTCCTTCTCCCCGACTAGCTTCGGGTCGTGGATGAAAGCACCGCCAGTCTTGCTGTTCGGGGGTAGCTCGCCGGTTGTAGCATATTTGAGACATTCAATAATGGTCTAGAGAGGCAATCAGTCCAGTGCAACATTGAGGAGCGTAGTATGTTGCCATACAGTCTTTCCGGATCCGTTCCAGCCGACAATGAGGGTGAGGGGCGTGTTGAAGTAGATTGTCTCGCCTTTACTAGGTCCGAACGAGCGGATGCTGCCTCTGTCAGACGGGCCCAGCAGTGGTCGTGGCATGCGTCACTCACCCAAGAATCTGCATGCGGTCGATTTTGGACATGATGTCTGCTGCGCTATCCGCCGCGCGCTCCCTCTCAGGGTATTAGTGTAGAACGAGCACGAGCGGAGGCGTCGACACTGGGAGTCGTTTAAAGGCTGCGCGCGCCGCGCCCAGGCAGCACCTACACGATGAGCGAGCGGGACGGGTCTGAGTGACACGGGTTCACGTGATTGACAAAGAGAACCGCTTTCTTCCAACCGCCCGCAGCGCCACCCAAACAGGCCTACCAGGGCCGGGCACATTTCCACCGCGCGCGATATCGATCTCGATATCGATCCGCACCTCCGTCCTTCCCCGCTCGCCGTAGCATATGGGCGCTGCAGGACTCGTTCGCCATGTACCAAAATGGCGGCTCGCTCCCCGCTGAGGTATGCTTACACGGTTCAGTTACGAGCACACAGAGACGTGATGGGCTAGCTGTGACTTCATGGTCTTGACGCTCTTTGCGGCCGGGCCCAACCATGTTACGACAAATGCTGATCGAGATGCAGATGACAGGCCTTGCACCCATATCGGCTCTCTCCGCCGACGCCGCGGAGCTGGACATGGGCCTGGGCGGCATGATGGCCATGGACATGGACCTCTCCCAGCTCGACGACGGATCCAGCTCGACGCCGCAGGCCTCCTATACGCCGTATACCCAGCAGTCGCTTTTGCAGCAGAGCGTACCCGCTAGCAATACGCCCAGCGATGTCTTCGCCCTCCCCCAGGACTCAAACATGACGGGTGCTGGTGCAGGCCCGCTACCCACTGGCTTTGGAGCACCGAGCCTCAACCCTTCGGGCAGCACGCTCACCGAGTTTACCAAGCGCCGCAACTGGTCGCAACGCGTACTCGAGGAGCTGCGCGACTTCCTACACATCCTGACACCCGACGGCCGCATCCTCTATGCCTCGCCCTCGTGTAAGGCCCTCACGGGCTGGGACCCTGCCCAGCTCCTCGGCCGTTTCGTTGGCGAGTTCATCCATCCTGATGACAGCGGCATTTTTGTTAAAGAATTCAACGAATCCATCGCTTCAGGTAACCCATTGCGCTTCTTCTATCGCTTCCGCAAGATTGACGAGACGTGGGCCATCTTCGAGGCCCATGGTCATCCTCATCTGAGCAACGATGCAAGTACCTTTGCTCCGCCCAACACCATGAACTGTCGCGGATTTTTCATGATGGCCCGACCCTATCCCACCAAGAATGCCGCCCTCCTCGACTCATTTCTGGAACACAAGATCGAGAACGAACGGCTGATGAAGCGGATAGCTGAGCTTAAGCGGGAGGAGCAAGAGGAGCAAGAAGCGCAGGATCGACACTGGCAGAAGAAGACTGATGGTATTTCATCTGTCACTCCTTCTGAGACGCAGGCACAGAGCGAGAGTGTAAGCGCAAGTGCTATTGCAGCATACAATGCCATGCCCCCACCAGCGAAGCCAGGCGTGTCCAATACAGCGCTCACGCGCCAAAACCTAGACGAGGCTTTGGCTGCCAGTAAGCCGGATAGTATTAACGATAAGATGGCTCGCTATGAAGGCGCAACGCATCTGGAGACAATTGAAATGTTGACTGGGTTGCGTTATCGCGATGGAGAGCGGTCACAGGGTATCAGTACAGGTGAACATAGTCCGATGCTGATTCGAGGCGATGCTGGCATCCAAATCTCGCTTGACCGCGATGGCAGGACATCGTCCGACAAGAAGAAAAAACAGAAAATCGCCGATGAATATGTATGTACCGACTGTGGTACACTCGACTCCCCCGAATGGAGAAAGGGGCCTAACGGTCCGAAAACCCTTTGTAACGCTTGTGGATGTGAGTCGAGCCATTCTTAGTTCACGGGGTGAAGTGCTAATTTTTTACAGTGCGCTGGGCTAAGAAAGAGAAAAAGAAACAAAACCAAGCAGGAAATACGCAATCTTCCCATACTCCCTCACTTCCAGTACACTCAAGCACGAACGATAGCTGATTGACAGCGCTTTTATCAATTTTTATGGCACATACTTGATTGAAGCACTTGTTACTAACACGTGTCACCAAGGTATGGATTCCGTGTGGACTCCGTGTCCATGCTCATCAAAATCTATTATTGAGTTGCACTGTGTTTATATAAATCGACTAAGCTTTTTCGTGGTTATCACTTCGCCGTAGTACCCACTTCTACCATGGGGCTCCTTAGCTATTTAAGCCCTGGTCATCTTCTCTATACATTATTTATATTGAACTATATGATGGCAGGATCACACGGGGTCACAATGAGCCTTCTGGGGCTTACCTTATAGGGTAGAATGGGTCTTGGCGTAATTCTCTCTTACTGTCATGCTGCTATGAATGAAATGTAGAGTTGGGCACTAGAAATTATAAGTGACGACCTTTTCTTGCGTAAAAGCATATCTAGTCTTGGATGTGGATAACAGCTTGTTGTGTGAAGCATTGACTTGTGATTTAAGTGGTGGTATAGGTAGGTCTTAGTGTTGTGATATTGATTAAACTCACTTTTGCATATGACGTCCAGACAGTTAAGGTTGCTGCTTTTTCCAAGTTTAATTTCTCTGTGTATTAATTGGCATTTGGCGCGATACGCGGACAGACGGTTTGTTCAACAAGCTATATTTAGCACAACTGGGTGAATCCTCCGTGGGTTTTCAATCTATGGCCCCAACCAATACTCATGTTATAGAAAGTACATAAGCGAGAAACCCAAACATAGACGAATTTTATCCCTCTAGCAAGTCTTCAGATCAATGAGGGTTATCAAGCCAATACTCGTGGTACTCCATCATCCACGGTGGGGCAATTCACGACGGTGGGGCAACTATCTACAGTAGAACCGCTCTCTCGTTCTCTACAAACATAATGGTTGAGACTTACACTTTTTTTTATGTAGTGATCAAACCCCAACTTCCCGGTTTTTCAAAATAGTTCACTAGCGCTCCTCTAGTGAGTATGTACGGCTCGAGCAGGTATATGTGAATCACAACGAATCCGATGTAACCCGTATGGGCGAGAGTTGTGACGTTCTTTTCCCACCGGCAGTCGTCCATTGATTTGAAACCGCCGCACTCGGCTGCCAATCGGCAGTTATACTGGGTCTTTAGCCATTTCCGTGCAACCTTAACCAATGAGCCGGCAGGACAACACAATACATAGATTGTGGGGAAGGGTAATATGATGCGCGATTGCTTATGCACCCCAGTCTTGGTCGTTTTGCGTTTACAAGATTTACGCTAGATTGCCCTCCGACGGAAGCTTGGCCTGCTTTGGGGGAGACCGGCATTCATGATCTCTTCATACACTAATGGCTAAAGACACAATGCATCATTGGAGTGTTACGCGGACCAAGGCCGGTCGTCTCGTGGGTTGCAATCAGAGTACTCAACTCTTCTTGGCTTGCCACTGACGCCCATAGTATAAATGGAGAGCTGGTAGCTTTGATGCCCGACAGTGAAGCAAAAAAGTCGTCTATGT
>Ga0247757_10000153_pt1 | contig 57466 bp, 58 predicted proteins | sample UWRJL126311R4_FD_180929 | JGI IMG/M metagenome (GOLD analysis project Ga0247757, IMG submission 180929) | Plant litter microbial communities from Arlington Agricultural Research Station in Wisconsin, United States - UWRJ-L126-311R-4 | ecosystem: Environmental > Terrestrial > Plant litter >... | reverse complement strand
GCACAGTACCATCACTTAGCTTACCTTTCTTTTGTTGATTCGCGTAAGATCCCCGGGTTATCTAGTGGCGTTGATGTCAAAACCCTTGGCAGGGAAGGGGATACCCATATGGCGTTTACAATGTATTTTATCGCCCTCCTTAGCCGCAACGGCTCGATGAGGTTTCGAATGTCCGTACACAGCAAGTTGCACCTGGGAATAAGTGATAGATTGGCAGGGGCGTCGCGTTGCTGGCAAGTGATGCAAGTGTATGATTAGCCCAAAGCAACGGATATATATTACTTTTGCAAAACTCCCGTGCGCATTTCATGATTAGGCTGGAGCGAGCCTGCCTGGGGTAAATGGAGCACCTGGATGCGTGTCCCACGCAGATTTCCAGGCTGATAGCAGCGGCGGATTCCATGGCCCAAGAAACAAGGGCCCGGCTGGGATGTATGGCATTATTCGGTACCTCGGTACGGTGCCTGATGTACATGGGTCCTTGGACTATTATTGTGGCGAAACCGTCTACCTAATCTGTGGAGCGCCGCATGGACGTGTGGAGACCCCGACCTGTAGGTCAGGCTGGGCATGCAGTTCATAGACGTGACAGAAGATACGATGTCGGAGGCGGCGAGATAAGCCTGGCATGCGTTATGTATTTTGGCACCAAGGGCAGTGGAGAAGAGGTAGGATAAGATGGTGGACCACCAAGCCACGTTATGCAGGGCCCGTTTTTACGATTGCAAACCATCATGGGTGGTTGCCATTGGTGTGCCTGGCCGTCGTTGAGATGGGCGAGGTTGCGTTCATCACGCGGGTGTGTACGACTGGCGAATGGGGTCATAGTATAGGGATTACGCGAGCTTACGCCCAGAGAGAGCTGAGAATCGTATCGTTGGGTTGTCTTTGAGCGTTGCATGCGAGAAGCTTTTGTCCATGGGGGCTTGAACCAAGTAAGCTGAGGGGCTGCGCCATTTGATGTTTCCTTCCTATAAAAGCTTCCCGGGGTGAGATGGAAACATCGATACAAACTCCACACAGAACGTATGTGTTGAGGGAGCCGTGAGCCAGCAGAGCACGGTGCGGCAGGCCTCCTGGCGTCTCGCACGAGTCGTCTGGGTGACTGTGTGTCTACATAGCACCTGAGAAGGGCCGGTTCGGCCTCAGCCGTGTCTCGACATGAGTTATCAGATGCAAGCGATATATCGGACGTACATGATAAGACGATTCGGCACGGGTAGCGGCCATTACATCATGTTTCTTCAGGCTTCGAGTCGGCTTGGCAATGGAAGCGGTCAAACGGCTGCCTCGTCTTGGTGCGGCGATGTCCCAGCCCCGAAGTATTAGTAGGCACCACCAAATTGCGGGGTGGCGGGGGAAGGTGTCAGCCGAAGCAACCTTTCAGGAAGGAGCCAACCAAACCCACCGCCGTTTGCTCTTTTTTATCCACAGCTAAGACATACGATGGAGCAAAGCAAGAAAGGCGACGAAGAAAGAGGATGCAGGTCAGCATATGCCCCAGAGCCTGGCCGGGCTACTCAATCCAGGCGACCCGAGTCCTTCCGCATCCTTATCAAGGAGACAGGGAGTAGGCCCGTCGTCGATCGTTCTCTCCGCACCCAACCCATGCAGCCATTCACGCGTGGCAAAGCTTTCTTACAGCACAGAATGACGGTCACACGGGCTGCTAGGCCGCCTAGCGTCGCGAGCTTTTGGTAGCGTTACACAACCGTCTTGTGTTCTACTGGACCTGTGGAATTAGGCCCGCAAGCGGCGCCGTACGCAGGGCAGATTGCATGTCGCTGCTTTACCCCCCTCTAGACTAGGGAAGCCTGATAGAAACCTTTCGCTGCAACGTCGGCTGGACGATACAAAGACCGTGGTCTGGACACTGTTTGTCTCTGCTCTCGCGCCTCTTCCTCAGCTCACCTTGGTGAGAGAACGAACCCTTTCTTCGGGATCGCCCACAGCTTTGGTTCGCTTATCTTCACTTGTCGCCTGGAGCCATGGCTACGACCAAAGGACCCGACCCCGAGCTCACCAAAGATGGACTGGCGGTAACAGCCTCCACCTCTTCGTCGAAAGATGTCCACGACCCGATTCCCTTAGAAGGCCAGACTGAACACCTGCCATCTTTTGAGCACGAGAAGGCTCTTGCTCTCAAATTCGATATTCGCATCCTCCCCATGCTGGCCGTTATGTACTTGTTCAATGCGCTTGATAAAGGCAATCTTGGAAATGCGAAGACAGACAATATGGACAAGGACTTGGGCTTCAAAGGGAATCAGTACAACATTATGTTAAGCATCTTCTACGTGCCTTATGTACTCTTTGCTCCGCCCATCGGCCTGCTGGGTAAGAAATATGGGCCGCACCGCGTGCTACCTATTATGATGTTTACATTCGGGAGCATGACGTTGCTAGCCTCTAGCACAAAGAATTGGGGTGGTATGATGGCCTTAAGGTGGTTCTTGGGTAAGTGCTCACTGTGCTGCTGCATGCTGGTTGAGATTGACCATATTCAGGAATGGCCGAATCCGCTTTCTTCCCGCTGGTCATCTACTACCTTACTACTTTCTATCGTCGTGGCGAACTTGCTCGTCGCCTGGCCTTATTCTATGCCGCTTCAAACATTGCAAATGCCTTCTCCGGTCTCCTAGCCTATGCTGTTTTTCACATAGAGTCTAAACTTGAAGCGTGGCGCTATTTGTTCATTATTGAGGGGTCTCTTACCGTTTTGTTCTCTTTTGTGGCCTATTGGTACCTACCCAAATCTGCTTACGAAGCCAAGTTCTTAAACGAAGAAGAAAAGCGGCTGGCATACACTCGTATCCAGATTGACTCGAGCAGCGTGGTTGGTGAAAAGTTCAACCTCAAAGATGCTCTCGGGATATTCAAGTTCCCAACGACCTACGGATTCCTCGCGATCGAGATTTGTCTCGGGGTACCGCTGCAGTCAGTCTCGCTCTTCATGCCCCAGATTGTCGGTGCTCTCGGCTACAACAAGGTCAAGACGAATCTCTACACTGTGGCCCCCAACATTGTTGGCGCCTGCGTCCTCATTATTCTCGCCTTCACGTCTGATTTCCTGCGCCTGCGGTTTCCGTTCATCGCTCTGGGTTTCATGCTCACGTTCATTGGCTTCATCATATTTGCTGCTGTTGACATCAAGGAACAAATCCATGTCGCATACTTTGCCTGCTTCATGATGACTTGGGGCACGTCTGCGCCTTCGGTGTTACTTTCTACATGGTACAACAACAATGTTGCACACGAAGGCCGTCGTGTCACCCTCACGTCTGTGGGCGTGCCGCTTGCGAATCTCATGGGCGTCGTGAGCTCCAACATCTTCCTTGACAAGGATAAGCCCAAGTATAAGCCAGCATTGGCTACAACGGCTGCGTTCGGTGCAACGGGATGCTTGTGTGCCTTATTGATGGGTACTTACATGATCTTTGATAACGCGCGGAGGAATAAAAAGCAAGGGGTAAAGCTGGGTGCGAGGGATGTGAGTACAGAGAAACTGAGGGATGGACCTAAGAGTCCGGACTTTAGGTGGTTTTTGTAAGCTTGGCTTGTGATTCACAGATTTTAATTTGGAAGTGTGTATAGCTGAGGATGAAGACATGTCAATGGATAAGATCGTAAATAGATACCCCGGGGAACCCAATGTCGAATTCAAGCATCTTTCCATCTCCCTTTCTAAATATAAGACAACCGCCAGAATGTTGAGCAACAAGGATTAAGTGAACCGAAAAGGAGATATCCATCTCTCGAAGCTTTGTGCAAAAGCATGTGATACTAGCTACTATGCAAACATGCCTTTTATACAAATACCTTTGCAAAGCTATACTTAGCAGCCTCGCGCGAAGGAGTTTGTATGTTCCATGGGGGTAGGCAACCAAACACGGCCTTGCAGGCGCATGCTGTCCCCATTCGGTCTAGGTTGGAACATGCATCTGAACTCAAAGCTGATTCTAAGCGAATATCACTGTCAATATCATCAAAGAGACAACTTCTGGTGGGAGTCACATCCCTGGGATCTACAAGCCCTCGAGTTAGTCATTTATCTGCGGCAAACTTAGCCGATGTGCCTGAGACATGTTAGCCAAGTCCTGATGACTCCTCTTCGAACCAATGACTCCAGAAACACTGCCTGTGAGATTACCGACCCTACGAATGCCTATTTGCCTCTTGTAAAATGCTGCTTACGAGGCGGAGTCATGGCTTTCGTAACGTCGCCAATGCACCAGGAACAGCAGAAGAGCACCCTAGGCATGCAAGCCGCCATGAGGCCGCCTCTGGATGAGCTCATTTGCCTCCGAATAACAGTTAGACGTTCGTCTTCAGCTTTACCCCGCTCCTTCAAGTGAACTAGCCCCCACCACCAATACAGCTAGGCAGCCATCACCAACATGGAGATGTTGTAGCCTTGCACGTGTCGTGTCTGCTATCATAGGCCCATATAACTTTCTAATATTTCGCATATTCTACATCCCAATCGATTTGAGATGTCCGCGAACCCCTATAACATGTTTTCAGAGGCTACCTCAGTCATCATGGAGGCTAACCCTCCTGTTGCCGTCATCGAGGCTACCCCAAAAGAGCCGGCGGCGCCTAAGGGTAGTCTCGCGAGCATTCATTGCGTCTATGCAGACCCATTCTTGCCTAACAAGGTACGTAAATATTTAGTACTTTCTACATTAGTACTCAGAATAGACCGTTCATGTAAAAAGAGTGTCGATACATCTGATCTCAGACATTTGTTAACAAGTCATACTCAGTGGACAACGCAATATCCCACTCGGGCTGGCCCTCCTGCAGAAGATGCGTACAGTCTCCAGCACGCTCTCATCGCTCGGTACAAGTTCTCCGACGATCCGAGTAAGACACTCGATCTCCACTCTTTTGTTGTGCAGAGCCCGTTGCTCAAGCAGAGCCTAGCTCGCGTACTACATGAGTACCCGGGCATTATGACGGAACTTGAACGGCTGGAGTTCAATGCTCCATTCGAATGTTTTGTGCATCGATGGGACCAACTGCAGGCGGAACTCAGAACACTCGCTAGCCGTAAGGACAGCGCCCCAGCTTTGATAGCAGAATCGGCAGAGACTGCGCTATCACATCTGCAGCTTATGTGCTCTACCTTGGAATCTGAACTCGGTTCCACAATACGCGAGAAAAGAGATCTTGTCTCTCATGGAGTGATGAAGTTTCACAAGCTCTGGACATTGTTCGAGCCGGGATGCCTCGTGTATAGCAAAGTCGATGGCCACGATCGCCTGTACAAGTTCAAAACCGCCAAGTTCGACACCGCCAATTCCGTGAAAGTGTACAAGATGGACTGCCAATATGTGGATTTCGATGGCACGCAGTTTGGTTTCAATAAAGAGACCATCAACATCACCGAATTTAAAGGCACGAAGAACATTTCAAAGTTTGAGGCGTATCCACTTACTTTCCATCCGAATCCCGAGGAAGTCAAGGCCAGAATGATGGACCGTGGGAGACTCTTCGAGGCGTACAGAGGCTACCATTTCGTTGGATACAACGGGGTTGCTCTAGGAAAGGTGCATCGGGGCGAGCAGAAGTACAACGTCACCAGTCGCATCATTATCGATGCACATTCCTTTTCAAGGTACCAGTCAAAAGTTAACCTTGAGTTTCTAGAGACTCCTGCGGTGGTTGAGGATGTCGCGGTAACGACTAGTGATGATGAGACTGACGAGGACTGTGTGATGCTTGATGAGAACGCCGGCAAGAAGAAGGCTCCTACACCAATAGGCAAGAGGCCTACTATTGCGGCGGATTCGCAGTTCCTCTTGACAGTCGAGCAGCAGTTGATTGCCGATGCCAAAGTTCGCGGCTACTCATTGCGCGATAAGAAATGGCTCAACTTCTTCATCGACAATATCAAGGACATCGAGTGGAACGAAAATGCGTTTGAGTCTCTAGTCGCTCCGCAAGAGCAAAAAGACCTCATCCTTTCATTTGCCGAATCACAGGTTAAGTGCCACGACGAATTTGACGACTTCATCCAAGGCAAAGGTAGAGGGATCATTATGCTGCTTGCCGGGCCTCCTGGAGTGGGCAAGACCCTGACCGCCGAAAGCGTAGCTGAAGCCATGAAGGCTCCACTCTATAGCATCGGAGCCGCAGATCTGGGCTCGAAACCCGCCTCACTTGAAAACAAGCTTCACGATATCCTGGAAATGTGCTCGAAGTGGAATGCTGGTAAGTAGTCCCACTCAGACACTAATTCCTTTTGTCCCCATGGATACTGATCTGAATGCATCACAGTGCTACTCCTTGATGAAGCTGACGTCTTCATGGAGGCCCGTTCCACGGCGGACCTTGACCGCAACAAACTTGTGGCCATTTTTCTCCGCCTCCTTGAGTACTTCACCGGCATTATGTTCCTCACGACTAACCGGCTTTCTAATATGGACGCCGCGTTTGAGTCGCGCATTCATCTCACGCTCAACTACACGGAGCTGGACAGGGCCTCGCGCAAACACGTGTGGTCCACATTCTTGTCCACGCACTCGCGCACCAAGGGGTCTAACGTTGGTAAGTTTGAGGACGCTGAACTGGAGAGACTGTCAAAGGTTCAGTTGAACGGAAGGCAAATTAAGAATGTGGTGAAGACGGCCATGCTACTGGCGACAAAGTATGATGAGTGTTTGGGGATGGGGCATTTGGAGACGGTGTTGAGGTTGAGGAAGGCAAACGAGAAAAAGACAGTAGGATTTTTTGCCAGCGAGTAGGAGCATCAATTTCTAGAACTAGACGATCATTATTAAGGTTGAGCTACACTTTTGCCAACATTTTCGTTCACACAGAAATTTGTCGAGTTTTCAACGGCGCTAGTATTTCTTGGCAGCTGCTGCCTAAAGGGGCTAGCGCCCGAAGGAGCCTAGCTCCACATGGCCGCATGCCTTTGGTGCCTTTTGCCATTTCTCCTCTTTGATCTTTCTCTCACCACACAACGTTCAGTGCTAACATGTCGTGGCGTTCTCAGGGAATCACCGGCTCGAACAACATTCCGCTCGGGAATCGCCGACGCATCGGCGGCGGCGACAGCAATGGCGACGAAGGAGGCTACAACCCAGCAGATCCGTCCACTGGTCTCTCGGAGCTAAAGCGCGGTCGCAGTCCAGCTCGAGGTTTGTCACGACTCAAACTCTGTCCTCTTATTAACAAACTAACATGTCAAAAGATGTCGACGGTCCGAGGCGACGCAAGAAGCGTAATAGGTGGGGCGACGCGAGCGAGAACAAGGCGGCTGGTCTGATGGGTCTACCCACTGCTATTTATGCGGCCATGACCACTGAGCAGCTCGATGCGTACACACTGCATTTGCGCATCGAAGAGATCACCCAGAAGCTGAAGATCAACGATGTTGTTCCAGCTGATGGAGATAGGCACGTTACGCCCTACTGTCAGGTTTGCGCCGTGATATACTGACTTAAGCAGGTCTCCGTCTCCGCCACCGCAGTATGATAACTACGGTCGCCGTGTTAACACACGCGAGTTCCGCTATCGCAAGCGCCTTGAAGACGAGCGCCACAAGCTTGTAGAGAAAGCGATGAAGACGCTTCCTAACTACCACCCTCCGGCAGACTATAGGCGTCCTACTAAGACACAGGAGAAAGTCTACGTTCCGGTCAATGATTACCCGGAGATTAACTTCAGTATGATACTAAACCCTCTAACTTTCCTTTTCAGTCTTTTCTCCTTTCCCTTGCCTTTGTCTTGACCAGCTTGCACAAGCTGCCGATTGTGTAGACTCGCATTGGTGGACCTGCTGCATCGCTAAGTCACTAACCCAAAACGTCCCCCTGCTTGATAGTATTGATTACATTACTAACTGCGGTTTTCTCTGCACTAACAGTTGGTTTACTCATTGGCCCGCGAGGCAACACGCTCAAGAAGATGGAGTCTGAGTCCGGCGCTAAGATTGCGATCCGTGGCAAGGGCTCTGTCAAAGAGGGCAAAGGACGATCGGATGCAGCTCATACCAGTAACCAGGAGGAAGACTTGCATTGCCTCATCATGGCTGATACCGAGGACAAGGTGAACAAAGCAAAGAAGCTAATTCACAATGTTATTGAGACGGTATGTGTCCTATTACTGATCAGATTCCCATCGTCACTAACAACATATAGGCCGCATCTATTCCCGAAGGTCAGAACGAGCTCAAGCGCAACCAACTTCGTGAGCTTGCTGCTCTTAACGGTACATTGCGTGATGACGAGAACCAGGCTTGCCAGAATTGCGGAGAGATTGGTCATCGCAAGTACGACTGCCCCTCGAAGCCAAACTTCACCTCGACCATCATTTGTCGTGTTTGTGGACAAGCTGGACACATGGCTCGAGATTGTGCTCAGCGCAAGTCTGGAACTGGTTGGCGCAATGACAACCGAGCTGGAGAGCGCAACCAGGCTCGCATCGGCGGTACTGAGAACGACCTTGACAACTTTCTCAATGAAATGGATGCTGGCAGTGGCCGACCTGTTGGATCCATCGAATATGGCAATGGAGGTGGTTACGGCGATGAAGAGCAACGCAGCGCCAAGCCATGGGAGCGTGGTTCGACCGGAGGACAAGCTCCCTGGGCTCGTAACAACCGTGATGATCGAGACAATGGTGGCTCCGCTCCTCCATGGGCGACTTCAGGAGGAGGAGGAGGTGGTGGCTCATACAATCAAGGCGGTTACAATGGCTCTGCAGCTCCTTGGGCTTCGAACACGGGAGGCAATGCGTATGGCTACAACAGCTACGGTAGTGGTTACGAGCACAATGGCGCTCCGGGTGCTGCACCTCCTGGCATGAGTTCGTATGGCTATAGTGGTGCACAGGCAGGCCCGCCTCCTGGGCTCGGTCCCCTGTTTCAAAGCTACGGCAATGCTGGGAGCCCGCCTCCGCCTCCTGGCTCCGCTCCACCACCGCCTCCTGGTGACGCTCCGCCGCCACCGCCTCCTTCGGATGCCCCGCCGCCCCCTCCACCAGCTTAGCCTAGGGTGGCGAGCTATCATTCATCTCATCCTAAAGATGTGTTTTCCTTGCCGTGGGATGCGGTCGACCTGGTCGTCTAATGGTCTCTTTGACAAATGAGGCGGAGATTGGTCTTGCTAGGTTCTTGTGGAGCTTTCGAGCTTTCTATTCTGGACATGCAGGCGTCACATGTATGTATACAGGGTCTAGTTACACTGATGCAATTGCTTGCATACTGTAAGTGCGCAGTGAAGCGCCCGTAACGCGACCACAGGTAGGTATATGTAGCCTTGGTCATGTCCAATAAATAATCTCTTTGCTATTACGTGCTTCATAAATCATTGTGGTTGTATGTGTAGACAACATTGAAGACATAACTTAAAGTCTAGGTCTACGTGCTTCCTGCCAGTGTCCATTGCCAAGGCTGCCTGAGCTGCAGGGAACGGAAGCGATGACGAACCGCAGGGCAGGCAGCGGCTCACTCCACAACCCAACGCGCACACAATGCCAGCACAGTAGCAAGCTGATCCATTCACTCTTTGCATCTTACATTCACCACTCGGCGGTAGTAATTCTATTGTTCATATTCATAATACTTGGACACCTCCCCACACACACTTGCACCGGGTAGCCCGGCCTTCATTCAAGTTGCAAGATTGGACCTGTGCCCACTATGGAGAAGATACGAGTCAGCAAGGTAACTCTCCCGTTTGTTGAAAGGACCCCAACGACTGATGTCTCGAAGGTAGAAAATGTGCAGATATGGCGCAGGGGGACCAGCTACGACGGCACGCTGCATCTTATGCCCCACCACATCGTCTTTAGCTACCTGCCGCCTTCGCCAGCAGGCGCCTCTCCACCCGCAAAACCCCAACGCCAAAAGGAGATCTGGATTACATACCCTCATATTTCGTACTGCTGCCTACGGCCATCGCCATCGGTCTCGCTGTACCTACCATCGATCCGACTGCGATGCCGTGACTTCACGTATTTTGCTTTCAACTTCCAGGACGACAAACAAGCGCGTGATGTTTATGATACGGTTCGATCGTTATCATGCAAGGTTGGAAGGCTAGATCGGCTTCTAGCGTTCAGCTACCAGCCCAAAGCGCCTGAAGACCAGTTAAACGGCTGGCAGATATATGATGCACGGAGAGAGTTTAAGCGCCTAGGCATCAGCCCCAAGGACTCCGAGAAGGGTTGGCGGATATCCGAGATCAATGTAGAGTATAAGGTGCCTATGATCCAGTGTGGGACTACGGTTTAAATGTTAACTTGCTTTGGTAGTATTCGAAAACCTATCCCGGCCTCATCGCGGTTCCCACCAAAGTGTCGGACAGTGTCCTTCGATATGCGGGGAACTATCGCTCTCGCCAGCGCATCCCAGCGCTGGTATACCGTCACCCCATAAACAATTGCTCTATAACCCGAAGTTCCCAACCAACGCCTGGCATCAGCGGTAAGCGTAATGCGCAAGATGAACGTCTAGTCGCCGCTATATTTGCTACAAATCGTGGGTGGAGAACATCTCAAACTCCAAACACTACTACTCCATGCGATTCCACACCAGAATCTAGCGTTGTAAATCTGACTGAGTCTACTACCAACAGCTCATTTGTTGGTATAGACGTCGCTAACCCTGTAAGTAACGACAACGATACCGTGGAAGATCTTACCAGCTCGACTGAGACCGAGGGTGAAGGCCCCAAGGTTTATGGGGCCCAGCAGCGTAATCTCATCGTTGATGCCAGGCCGACCGTCAATGCTTATGCCATGCAAGCTGTTGGGTTGGGTTCAGAAAAGATGGACTACTACCCTGGGGCTGAGAAAGCATATTTGGGCATCGATAATATTCACGTCATGCGAAAATCACTTGAATACATAGTCGAAGCGTTGAGAGAATCGGACTTCACCAATATGCCTCCGAACAGAGACCTGCTGAGAAAAAGCGGATGGATACGACATATTGCTAATATTCTAGATGGGACTGCTCTGATTGCTAGGACTGTTGGTATCATGCATTCGCATGTTCTGATTCACTGCTCTGATGGGTGGGACAGAACCAGTCAGCTCAGTGCGCTCAGCCAGATTTGTCTTGACCCATATTATCGTACTTTGGAGGGTTTCATCGTACTTGTGGAGAAGGACTGGTTATCATTTGGGCATATGTTCCGTCATCGATCAGGGTTCTTGAGCAGCGATAAGTGGTTCACGGTTGAAAATGAGCGGATAGATCGAAACCGCGATGGGACTGGCGCAGGCAATGCTTTTGAAAATGCACTTCGAGGCGCTAGAGGACTCTTTAACCGCCAGAACGAGTCGAACGAGTCACTTGTCCAGCCGACAGATCCCAATGGAACAGCGGCAGAGCTAAATACTTCGGACGTGGACCCTAACAAAGATACTGCTGCGAATCCATTTGCCAACAAAGTTGGAGCTGCAGAAGAACACCGTATCACCAAAACCAACGAGCTATCACCTGTTTTCCATCAGTTTCTAGACGCTACCTACCAACTCCTCTACCAACATCCCACACGCTTCGAGTTCAATGAGCGCTTCCTACGCCGTTTACTTTACCATCTTTATTCTTGCCAGTACGGCACGTTCCTATTTGACAATGAGAAAGAACGTGTGGAAGCTAGGGCAGTAGAGCGTACAAGATCTGTCTGGGACTACTTTCTTTGTCGTAAAGAAGAGTTTCTGAATCAAAGGTATGACGCTGTTGTTGACGATAGCATTCGAGGTAAAGAGCGGATAATATTTCCAAAGAAGGGCGAGGCACGTTGGTGGGCAGAGCTTTTTGGTAGGACTGACGCAGAGATGAACGCATTCGGTCCCCAGGCGCCCATGAACCTGCTCACACCCCAAACGTCGAATCTTGGTAGTCCACCAAATGGACGAAGTGGTACATCGACGCCCATTCCCAGCGAACCCGTCATCACTGGTACTGAAACAGCCGAGAAGGCCACGGGTGCAGGCTCAACAGTCGATCCTTTGCCACCCACTCATGCCTTACCCGATACCTCCCGCAGTTCAATCTCAAGCCAATCTCCCAACCCCCTCGACGCAGCAGCAGCCTTTGGAAGAGACCTTAGCCAACAGTTCACGTCTAGTCTTTCATCCCTTGGTAAGAACATCCGCGGGACAAGTCCCGCTGCGCAGCCCGAACAGACCCGTGAGCGCAGCCGCAGTGTGGAAGTGCGTCATGAAATGGAGGTCGAGATGCAGTAGGACGATTCCTTGCTTGCTGACTCACGTAAGTGAGTTGGTTTCTCCTTGGGGTCTAGGAGAATCAAGGAATCAAAGTTCGCTGCTAATTTGCACTGCGGCTCGTATTGTGCCTCATTTTGACACGGAAGGCTCCGTAAATGCGAGCAAACGTGTGGAACCATGAATAGGACGCTTGTTTGTCAAATGGCTAATATGATGTTGGGGTACACACATGTTGATACCCACGTGCAGGCTTAAATGGAACTCCGGGGACACATAATGAAGCGATAAATTATTGGTTTGATTGGCCTTTACCCTCGCGTGATGAGTCGCGGTAGATCACTAAGACCATATCACACCCCAAAGCTGCATAAGTACGGCATAGCATAAAGTGTTCTTGTCAGAGAACAGACACGATCAGTGAACCAATGTTGAAGTGTTTGATGGCCAAGCCATTTTTATTCTTTTAGCATTTGGATGATTCCGAAAGAGTACACAGCACATAAGACTCCGTAACCTCCCTTGATCAAAGACACTGTTGTTTGCCCTTCCGAATGCAAAGGAATCGATGTAAGCATGGTCCTCATCTCATGATACCGTAATTTGGTCAGCCGCAATAGACCGAGAATTGCAAGCTCCAACCGACCGACCACTGTATAACCACACACGTCCCGTCCCCCTCCTTTACTCCTCAGCGTAGCTCTCTGCCGGTGCGCTCTCACCACCCTCATTCTGTTCCGATAGCCTCTGCTGTTCTGCCGCCTGCTGGGCAGCAAGGGCCTTGGCACCATAATCTTGCGACATGGGCTGCACGACGGGCTGCTCCTCCTTGGGCTCGATAATGGTAACGGAATCAGGCAGAGACTTAGCTGGGCCAGCCTTGCCCTCGGGGTCTGCGCCGCGCATGATCTTGACCTTGATACCCAGGACACCCTGGCGGAGAAGGACGTGGCGAGTAGCCTCATCGATGAAATCCTTGGCGGGCTGACCGGAGTGGATCATGAAGCCATCCTACGATGCCATAAATTAGCATACTTGTTCATCTCATCCTGTATATTCAATGTACATACAGTGAACTTCATAGACTTGGCGCGAGCGGCCCTTAGCTTTCCGGAGACAACTACCTCGCAGCCCTTGGCACCGCTCTCCATGATGAATCTCAGGACACCATAGCATGCTCGTCGCACGGCAAGACCGTTGAGGAGCTTGTAGCGGAGAGACTCGCACTGAGCGACGGCAGACAGGCCACGGTTCTGAACCTTGGCGGCATACAGCGAGACACTATTCTCAGGGAACTTGAACCGCTTCTGGATGAGCGAAGTGAGCTCGCGGATGCGGCGACCCTGCTCGCCAAGAACCTCTTGTGTGTGGGTGGCGCGGATGATAATGTCGGTAACGGTGGGGGTAACGCGGACCTCGACGCCAGAGTAGCCCTCCTCAGCCAACTCGCGCTGGAAAAACTCGTTGAGCTCGGCGTAGAAAACACCGTCTGTATGACTTTATGTTAGCCTGTGCTTTTTTGTACGCAACACCATCCCAATTGACTCTCTGCACGCCAGATCCCCAGTATCTTGCGACCTATGTCGCTCCAACCTCGCATGTGTATTCCTCGAATCGCAATAATCTCCACCGTATAATAGATGTGAAAGGGATGTATCGTACCAGCAACGAACTTCCTCCGCTTGGAACTGCATGTCGTCAGTATTGCCCGCAACTGGCCTTTGTGGATTGAACTCACATAGCACCCTGAGCTGCGGCCATTGTGTCGGACTGTGTGTTAGTGAGTCTGAACTCCTGGCAGGCGTTCAGATATGTGAACCGGGTTGTCGTGTAGTCGTTGGTTGTGGTCGAAAGATAGGCGGGGAGTGTCAAAATACTCTGCGGCCTGCGTTAAGCGAGGTGGGCGCCAAGACACCAAACTAGCCACATCACCAGCCACATTCACTGCTAAGCTTCAAACTATGTTGCCAAAGTTGACTGCAACATCGCACATCCTGTAATTCAACGTGCCATATTGGTTATCACCTTCACGAAGCTAACAGAAAACTTTAAGGTATTAGTCTCGAATAACAGGAACACAATCACCCGTAAGAGCTTTGAAAACGTCTATGCATTTGATCAACAACGTCACGATATCCGACAAATCCTCCTCTACGCTGATTTCTGTGCCCTGAACGCTATCTAAGCATGCAATCCTGAATACAGAACTCTTACAGGGGTCGCAACCTTTAAATAAAATTACATATGCTCAATCGGGTCTTCAGGAAGTAGTTCTTCCGGATTCCTCTCAATACAACTCTTGAGTGGTGGTCTAACAAGATCATTGAACAGGAACGTGCCATAGACCAGAAGCGCAAAGCCCAAGACCTGGAGCCACTTAAACGTTTCCCAGCCGAGACCAAGAGACACGATCCAGATGAACAGAGTACGGCATGTGTCGATCGTAGATCGTGAAGTCGCGGAGACGGTGCGTGTCACGCTTAAGCCAAAGAAGTTGAAACCTCTGCTTGAGTGTTAGTCAAACGTTCCATATCCAGTACGCATGGGTCGGTGCCAAGTGAGCTGGCGTCAAAGGATTCAGATAGACTTAGAAAAGTGTTTACGTACCCAATACTGATCATTATAAGGATGGAGCTTATAGCAATGGCTGGATAGTGTGTCATCTGATAAAAACCCTCCTTCGCGTTGAAGTAACCGGTTCCAATGGCGAAGTGCAGGATAATCATAATGATAAACGTGACCACAAAACCAAAGAGTCCTTCCCATCCAACAACCTTGATGGGCTCCATCGAATACTTCTCCATAATTCGCTCCTCGAGTACGAATTGGGTGGCAGTGAAGATCTGGGCTCCGGCAATCAAGAGGACCCCTATGACGGTCATGACAGCTTGACTGGGTGCAGTCATCGCTGCCTCCTCTCGCCGTAGGATACTGCGAGCGGTTTCTGCAAGCGCTGCATGTGATGGGGTGGCCTTGTCGTCCTTTGTAATCGCACCCGCAAGACCGACTATTGCGACGCCAAAAACGACCACGAAGAGCGAGAACCATTTGTAAATTCCAAGACGACGCTTCAGGAACCACACACTGAATAGGCCGACGAAGAGGACTAACGCCCCGCGTGTCATTTGATAAATACTAGCAGCCACGAACAGGAGTCCAACGTTCATGAGAGTTGTTCCCGCGATATCGCAGCAAGCCGGCAGCGCAAGCAGTAACACATTGACACCGGTGAGTGGGAGTCTTCCCTCGTCATCCGGATGTGCAGGCTTCAAGGGGTTTGCAACCGCAGTGGTCTCGCTCTCGTCTGAATCTGGTGTGGTTGTTCCCTCGTCATTTGCGTCGGGTATAGCTTCGTAACCTGCACGGCGTGACTTGAAACGTTGGAAAGCGGAGAATGCACCGATGACAAGCCAGCAGCCTGACTCGCCGATGAACATTTGAAGCGTTTGTAGAACGGGTTGTTCAAAGTGATCGCGATCCTTCTTCAAGGGGGCGTTACAGTTCTTGACGCATTGCATGTCCTGCGCGCCAGTATTAGCTGACAAGCTTCATCTATAGCTCCAGAAGGTTGGCACACCTGATACTTGGTCAAGAGTGTATTGCACACCCCTGTCAGTAGCATCATAGCTACGAGAAACGGGACCACTGCCTTAACAGCCATGGCGATATGGATGTGCCGGTATGTGAAGTTGTCCCGAGAAAGCTTATCTTAGAGATGAGATAGCAAAGAACAAAGAAATGTCACCTCAGTGGATGTACACAAGAATGCACTCTTCCAAGGTCGAAGAGAGGATGAGTGGCGGAGAGGTCAAGCAGCTCAAACAGCTGCTGTTGACTATGTAGAGTCAGCTGGGGAGTGTCGAGTCGCGTGGCTGGTACCTAGCTGCGGCTTAGATTAAGATACCATCACGTGGAGATATGGGGCATGATACTAGCCATAAGTAGCGAGCGACGCTCCACGCGCAGCCAGGCGCTAGCAGAGCCGCGTGCCGCTAAGCATCGTCACACGACGCCTCTCCAATCCTGTGGGTTTGCACATTCTCTCAGCGAGCATGAGCACAAAACCCACGATCCGTAAGAGCCCCATATAGCTATTGAAAACCTTGTATGAACGATCAATGATTTCCGTGCTTATGTGTCTGTGAGATTGACGTGCTACTCATAGTTGGGCATATGACGGTATTGAAGAGGCAGGCATGGCGTAATAGCTGCCGATCGTAGCAAGAGACAATTGAAATTGATAGACGCAAGATGGAAAGCTAGCCTTCAGGCAGTTATCGAAGAGGTTATACTTTAGATCTACAGAGCGACCTCGGCGGAGGTCAGCGAGTCCGGCTTCTACTTCAATGACCAGGTACCATTCTCTTCGTGAATTTCAATCGGCCTATTTTCGTCCAGGGACCTGCGGCCCGCTTCTAAAATAGCGGTCGTTGCAATAGTGTTTTTGAGGGTGGGAATGGGGCGGCCATCCAGCTGCTCCAGCGTGACTTTGCCCTCGTTCAACGAGTTAACAGCATCCACAAACTTCTCGAACGAGATATAACCATAACCAGTCTGGCCAGCAAAGTTGCCCTCCTCATCAGGTGCGTACTTCATGTAGAACCTGGCTGCAATCAGCGAGAATCCGCAAACAGCTCTATATGAACTTACGGGTTGTACCAGAGAAGCCCGGTATCATCGTCAGTGACATCGTAGCCTCTCTTCGCCTGGTTAACACGGATCTCCCCCGTGCTAGCCATGTAGTGGAAATATTGGTTGGAATGCACGCCAGCTTTTTGCGGCGCCGCCCAACCGGCAGTGTAGACACCAGTTGCGCGCTTATTTGGGTCATCCTTCTTCACCCAATCAACTAGTAGAGTAATGGTATCCTCGGTCTCAGGTGCACAACCAAGGTTCGTTGCAATGCCTCGAGCTCCGCTTCCCATGACCCTCACCGGTTTATACCCAGGGACCATAGATTCGTTGATATCGATGTGATGCGAGTTCAGGTAGTAAGAAATGTCGCTCTCCTTGCCGGCCCAAGCCTTGAAGGTCTCCAGTTGGCTCCTGGGGTTTTGTCAGCTTGTCCCAAGTATGCTCGGAGGGTAAGAGTGTACTTTGGCTGAGACATGTACGAATAAAAGTAGTTGAAGTCACCCAGCTTGGTGGCCCTGAAGCGCGCATCGGCATATGCAGGGTCGAAGCGTTTGTGGTGTTCAACGTAGACGAAGACATTGTACTTCTTGGCAGCGGCGAGAAGCGCTTGGTGGTGTTCGAGCAATTTCACGGCGGGCTTCGTGACCAGGACGTGGTGGCCTCGCTCAATGGCGTACAGCGCTATTGGGTAATGGGTGGTGTCCGGGGTGAATATTGTGACTGGACGCAGTCAGGACGGAAGAGCCAAGCTATGAGGAGGCAGGTCAACTCACTGGCACTACCCTTGGGAAGCGCGTCAATAGCTTCTTTGTAGGCGTCGGGGTCTCGCTTCCCCGCCTTGGGGAACTCTTCGAACGACACATCCAGTCCGTTGTAGGCCTGGGAGATGTTCTTCTCCAAATGTTGACCTGGGCGAGGAGATCAGCATCCCCTAATGGCAGCGGGCATGCGACGTCGGCTTGACGTACGTATCGCTGGGAACTTGTCGCCCGAGACGCCCACCATGGACAGCTTGCCCACCTTGCCCCGCCGACGCAGATCGAACAAAGTCAGGCCCACCACGCCGACCTTCTTGTCTGAAGTCGACGCGCCTCCACCAACAAAGCCCGTGGTGTACTCTCCCGTCCCGACCTGGCACCCGTCGTCAGCATCGTCTCTGGAAGTGGCAACCCTGGGCAGAGCCACACGCAGCGCAGGAGGCAAATGCAACGCAGTCGCGTTGGATGACCTGGCGTCGCCGGTGTGGACAAAAGCAAAGGAGGATCTAGCCGTCTTGGGCGAGGGCTTACCATCAACACTTGGAGCGGCGCCATGCTTCCTCAGCCTTCAGTCGGGTCCGAGGTCGATTCTGCTGGACTGTAGCGGGAGCTGTGATTGATGCACAGGGGACGAGGGGTCGAGTTGTTGAGAGAGGCTTGAAGCTGCGCACACCCACACTATAGCCCGTCGGCGTCTGCGTCGGCATCTGATGTAGGGCTGCAGTACGCCCTCGCGTTCGGGGTGCACGGAGAATCTTGCGGCCGTCAAGAGGGGCACTGCATGGCGGGACCGAGGGGCTCCATGGAGGGGCGCTCCCCGTCCAGCCGGCATCCCGTTCGTCCAGCGTTCTGGCTGCTCCACGGCCGAGCATAGCAATCTTTTTTCCCCAGGCCAAGAGACGCGCCCAAAGCACCCCACGGCATCTGCCTCTCGCCGATTCGTGCGAAATCATTCCTCCGTATGCTCCACGTCCAGGATGACTGCCGCTGGGTTCCATGTTCGACATCCACTCTGCCACAGACGGTATTTCGTCCCATGAGACTTCGATAATTTTAGTCACCTCTCCAGAAAAAGGCCGCAACATGTCCCGCCCCTCGCGCAATGGGCTCCGACGACGGTTTCGGCCCGCCAGCATGCACGCGACAGAGCTTAGTTTTCTTAGGCCAGACTAACCCTCCAGGGCGAATGAGCGCCGCGGCTGCAACAAAGTTCCTGTCCAAAGTGACGACGGATGAGCGAACGACGGGTGGGATGACTTTGGGCTGCGGCCTAGTCCAAAGCCTACTTTACACCGATGCCCTCCACTTCGCTGTTATATTAACCCTTGACCCAGACTTCCAAGTGCCAGCCGCCATTGACTGGTCGTTTCCTCTTCCCCGGACCCCAAATTCCTGTCGTCTTCTTGCCTGCTGCTTCCATCAGCCTCTCCTTGCATCCTTCTCATCATGACCTCCGGCGGCGTCACCAATGGCCATGCGAATGGTACCAATGGACACGTCAAAGAGCGCACGCCGCTTCGCCCCGGCATTTACTCGCCCACCATGACTTTCTTCAATCCCGATACCGAAGAGGTTGACATCCCCACAGTCAAGAAGCACGCAGTGAGGCTTGCAGAAGCTGGCTTGGTCGGGCTCGTGACCATGGGATCCAATGGAGAAGCAGTTCATTTGAACCGCACCGAGAAGACCGCCATCACGCGAGCAACTCGCGAAGCTTTGGACGAGGCTGGCTACCAGAATGTTCCCGTGATTGCGGGTGCTTCAGAGCATGGAATTAAACTTACAATCGAATCATGCAAAGAAGCTGCACAAGCCGGTGCCGAATATGTTCTATTGGTTCCACCGAGCTACTACCGATACGCCATAGATGAGGAGGCCATCTACGAATATTTCACCAAAGTGGCAGACAGCTCTCCTCTGCCAGTGATTCTTTACAATTACCCAGGTGCTGTTTCGGGTATCGATATGGACAGCGACCTCATTATTAAGCTGGGAAAGCACCCTAATATTGTCGGAACTAAGTTCACGTGTGGTAACACTGGCAAGCTTACGAGAGTAGCTCTCGCCACTAATGCTGTTACGACCAAAAGCAACGGCAGCGGATACATGGCATTTGGTGGAATGGCAGATTTCACAGCCCAGACCGCTGCCAGTGGCGGCTCAGGGATCATTGCGGGCGGAGCAAATGTTATCCCAAAGACCTGCGTCAAGGTCTGGAATCTCTGGGCTGAGGGCAAGTATGATGAGGCAATTGAACTACAGAAAATCCTTAGCAAGGGTGATTGGGTTCTTACAAAGGCTGCCATCCCAGGAACCAAGTCGGCCATTCAGTCCTATTTCGGCTACGGTGGCTACCCCCGTCGGCCGTTGAAGCGACTTTCAGAGGAGCGGGTCAAGGCTGTTGCAGGTGGCATCGCAGAGGTGATGAAGGTGGAAAACAGTTTATAATGATCATTGCCCGACGTTTCTTTCTTGCCTGCGTACACATGCACAAAACGCCTTCTGCGGTATCCGCGAACTCTATTCAATGTTCTGGCCTTAAGCCTTCTAATCCTGCATAGCATTTCTTGAGATCTATGACCGTATGTAGACCAATGACCAACAACCACACAAGCCAGGGAGAGGCCGTGTGGGTACAGAGCCCCAGTACCGCAGTCTGGTAATGTGGGCCTTGCAGCAGTGATTTAGCCTGTGTAGATGTCAGGTACTATCCAAATCATCTGATATATGGGTCATCGCGGATCGCTTATATCGTTGCTCGGTCACATTTGCTCCGAGGGTCATGCGGACCTGCCCGTTTGAGTATGTACATGTGTGCTACCACTCGAATGTTCAAGATGACCTACATTCCACGCCATCCAAAATAGAGGAAGTGTACACGGGATTGAAACACAGGCGGTTCTTTAGGGTTTCGATTGGCCGTTGCTGTTTGCTTTTCCCCTGACGAGGGCGATGATTCACAGGGGAATAGAGTGGCGTTACTAGTGGCGCTCCTGCCGTTAAATATGAATAGTGTGATGCCCTCCCTGGGAAACTCTGATTCAACCTCACTTCCCACCAACATTTCGGCCTTTTACTTTGCCTCTCCAACTTCTTCTTCCCTTCCGCCAGCTAGGGCAAACGGCGTCAACATGCACAGCAATCTTTGAAGCGTGGACCGATTCTTGCGGCACGAGCAACCAGCACGTGAATGGGTAAGCCTTCTGGTATTTCCACTAGAGGAAGTAACAAACACTAACTATGCAGAGACGCTTTTTGTCTTGGTATCGAATGAAGGACCAGCCCGAGTATGCAAAATATAATACACAATTACCATTCTTCGTCAATATTCATCCTTAAATAGCCAAACCGTTACCCAAACTCGTCCATCGATATAACGAGAGAACTTCTCGCCGTTTCGCAGGCGTCATCTCCCGAGAATGACTATGACCTTTGATTTGCGCCAGTGTTGAAATCATGACTTTACGGAAGTTCCTCTGCAAGCAAGTCAGTTTGAGGATTAACAAATCAAACACAGGGCACGAACCTGATATTCTGTGTTAAGCGTTACTACGGCTGCTTCGTGTGCTCTGACAATAGTTTCGCAAGCACGAATAACACCATCGTTCGTCTCGGTAGACAATTTGTCTGCAAGTAGTAAAAGAATCAAGCTTCCTTGTAAAAGATACTGCATCCCTGTCAGCACAAGCCCCAGAGCATTCAAAATTAATCCGTGGCTTACCATCCCAAAGAAATAAGGCATGAATGAAAGATCTGGATCCAACTCGAGTATTTCCTCCACCGCGTGTGCAGCGGAGATCGCATTGGACGTTGCCGCAAGAAAAGACTGCGAGCAGATCCACATATTGTCGTCCTCGAGCAATACGACCGGATCCCATTTCCCGTGTAGTAGGATATGCAGGACGTGCATGATATGTGTAGCGTACGCTACGACCTTCCTTGTTTGGTGGACACATTCTCCACGAATCGGATCTGCAGTATCCTCGCCTGGAGGCCCACAACCATGTTGCGTCTTAAATTCCTGGAGACTGTACGCGTATCGCTCGAGTTGGCGCGTGATCTCGGACTCGAATGATTCCCATGATGAACGCTGTCCAAACCGAGGATGGTTTTTCTGTGCATTGAGGTCGACAATATCACCAAGAATCGTCATAAGCGGCAAAAAGAAGCCAAAAACGTCGTGGGATGTGCACTGGAATGATAAGCCCTTCCTTTTAGGACCAGAATTGCCCGTGTAAAATTCTCCGGCCTGCCATAGCGTATCCGGAACGGGTTGATAAAGATCCTCGCATTCGTTATCGAGCGTCGCCAATGGGCGATTGTAACAAAGCCCTAGATGTCGACTTGAAGCCCATTAGTAAACGAGTATATAGAGTGTTGGTGAAGGGCTGATAGGAAGTGCTAAACTTACTCAATCATGTATAGCAACCACCAAAGCCTCCGTCGCTCCTCCTTCATTTCTTCGACAAGGGCAGCAGCCGGCGTGCCCGCAGGGATATGCACTCCAGAGTTGCTGCAGTCAGACATACCAACATCAGCGTCGTTATCTGTATCTCGCTCTTTTGGGGAGTCTTGAGGTAACTCCCTCCCAAGCTTCAATTCCCTTGCTAGACTCCACGCTGCATTCCACCATCGAAGACTGGCTGCCTTATATTCACTTGCTGAAGTCACCACACCGAGATTCATGTATGTCGCTACATCATCAAGAGTGCTGGTCGGCGGCATCGCGGAATCTATCCTGTTATCCAGCTGACCCATGGCCCTTTCTACGCCAAAAGCATCGTGTACTGCAGGACTGACAATGTTTCCAGACCCTTGAGCAAAGCCGTGTGAGGCTGGTGAGTGGACCAAGGGCTTCAGAAGATCGATTGTTAATTTCCACAATTTCTGGCAAAAGACACCTCTCGCGGATGGCGAGGAAGTCAAGTAGCTGGCCTCGGATGTTTGTGCTGAGATCCAGAGCATGCTGGATAACAGGGCGGGGCTACATTTACGTGGCTTATGGGTCCGGAGAAACGAACGCTTGCGGAAGACAGTCCCTAGGATATATGGCGATACAGGTTCCATGAAAACCGAAGAAGAGCTTTGGAAATAGAATTCGAGGAGATCGCAAGCCATTGGAACGGTCATGATGGAGCCCAAGTGTGGAATCAGAGGCTTCAGGACGGGGTATTTGCAGGGGAGAATGCCAGGATGTGAGGAATCGACGCTGATTCCTGACTGAGGAGAACCGGTGTCAACTGAACCGTAACTGCGTGGGGACGATTGCCTGACAGGCGCAAAGTGCATTGGGTAACCCATGTTTCCGAACTCAGGTGGAACTGACACTGGCGTTCGAGTATCTGGAATTAGATGCATCTCATTCATGGCATACATGAGCTCTTCATTTCGAGCAAGAGGGTGGTGCATTTGGGGTTGCGCAAAGCCTTCCCCAGCTCCCAACAAGAGAGGATCTATCATGATGTGAGTTACGGGTGGGTTGAAGCCGGTACCTGGTTTGTATGTGAGTACAAACCAGATGTGTCAAGAGACAGGATGCAACTTACTCGAAGGTATTGTGTGCCAAGCCGGAGAGGAAACACTGTGGATGTCCTCCTTGCTGACTGGGAAATGCTGTGCGATTGGGGTTGGTTCCGACGGTGACCACATCTCTTCTTCCATCTCTGAGATAAGATCACCCCTTTCGAAATGGGTTTGAATGGCAAGACCATTTTCATGGTGCTGATCAGGCTGGCCAACCTGCGCTGCGGCTTCTTCTCTTTGCTTCTGAATATGCCGCGGTACCTAGTCACGGTTAGCAAACTCGAATCAGGTGGGCGGAGAAGGCGCCGGCTGACCTTTCCTCTTCGTTTCTTTTCCCGGTTATACTGGCACACATACTCGAGCTCTACGGGCCAGTCAGTAAGGTTGAAATCCGAGAGGCGTCTTGAACGTACCGACACACCGCGAGCAGGGCGCCTGGCCGTTGCATCTTGTTCGCATACGGTGGCAATGATCGCAAGCTCGACTGACGCGGCGCTTAACAGGAGCAGAGGCTCTACGCTCTGGCTTTGTCATCTCCGCGGAAGGGGTCTCCATTGCAGCTGGGTCGGACGGTGAATTGTGCTTCTTTCAGTGCTTGTTCAAGAGCGAGGGCGAAGGCGACGGTCACAGCGGAAATGTTTGGGTGGTCATGGGATAATTGGGGAACTCAGAAGTGGGCCAGTGTCGACACTTAGAGTGCCGAGGAGCAACGTCCGACTCACAGAATCCTGGTCACGGCGGGCCGAAACCAGGGTTGGATCTGTGGCTTGAATCTTCTATGCGTCCACGGGGGCTTCGAGAAGCGAGATCACGTCGAGGCCAATATCGTAAAAACGCAACCGTTAATTGATGCCGTGGAGGATTGGCTCGACGATCTGGGGCATTAGCACACGGCACCTGGTCTCTGGATGGCAAGTCACTGTTAGGACGCGGGGACGGTGGTATTTTATCCATTTAACCAGCGCCGTCTGATTTGTCGCGAGCTGGGCCGGGTAAATTCCCACACGGCCTCCCCGCATGATGCCTGTCGAGCCAGAAAGAACTGTGGCCTTTGGGGTCTAGCGCTCTCGCCGCACGTCAACACCTGCACCACACCTTTGCAACACCTGGGCCGCGCCATCTACGCTTTGTACCTGAGGCCTGTTAGCATGCCCTTCCATGCCCGTGGCGGCCACCGCCTGACCACCGCAGCTCGACCGGATGCCGTCCCGCACCTACATTACTCCACCAAACGCTTGCGCCCTCCCCAATCCGCGCCGTCATAGTAAGCCCCGGAGATTTCTTAACCCTCTGAGCTATGCTTTGGTTCCCTTTCTCCGGACGGCAGCAGGCTGGCCTCGTACCGTATGTACCAATGCGCTCACCTTGACGCCCTCCTCAAATTTGGCTTGCCTGGCGCCATGCATGCCATAATGCTGACCACGAAACGGCGGGGTGATCGCTCTAGCCCACGTCGCGCTTCCTGAAACTACGGTGAATGACTCGCGAAAACGACCATGCATATGTCACTACGTACTTTAAAAGTACAACCCACATGCTGCCACCATGTCAGCAAACCAACTCGAGCTGGTCCAGGATTCTGGTAGCGACGCTGTTGTCCTCTAACAGCACTGTGTTACCCTGCAGGCCGCATGATAATTTGCAACACTGCCCACTAAGCGCACAGCGCGATCCGGGCGCCATCCCATGTATTCTCAGACAACAGGCCATTGTCGTCTCAGCCTGTCGCGTCGAACCATGTCATATACCTCGTGGCAAACGCTTTGGTAGCAGGTTTTCATTCGGGAAAACACCATTTCCATATTGCTCGGTGGCATCCTGGAATAATTGCAGTTGCGGCAAAGGAACTACTACATCTTTCCGACCTAGGCTTTCAAATCCAGTTCCTTTCCATGTCGGATGTTCGAAGGAACCTCCGTGAAATGTGAAACAACCGGCAGCTAGTTCTAGAGCATAGCTTCCGTGTCTCTTGTCTTTGCAAATGTCCTGGCCTGCCGCATGGGCGCAATCAAGGCGGCATGCTGGCAGCGTCACCGGGCCGTAAATGACTGCCTGCATGGTATCCCCATCTCTGATTCGGCCGCCCTACCGGTAGAGGTTGGGGAAATCCAGCATGATCACAGCACACACGCAGCTGCAAGCCTCGAGACTAAGGACACGCGCTTGCGCAGGAGACAGATTGGAATGTCGGCAAAATCCCCACAGTTCCAACAACCCCCCGCTCGCAGAACCAAGAGCATGTTTATTGGTCGGGTACGATTTCATACGCATGCACTCCACACTGCTCGTCTACGTGTGTAACCACGGCTCCATGACTGTCTCGTACTATTTTGAGGCAAAAAGCAGGGTCCGTGGGAGTGGTGGCGCCGGGAACGATGAGTTCCATTGCGTGTGCGGAGAGGCGATTTTCTTTTTGCCTGAATGAAGACCCTGGTGCTGATCATCACGCATCCCCCGCAACCACGGGGGTTGTGGCTGTCTCGGCTCATGCTCGTGCTGTTTCTTGTGATGCTGGAGAAGAGCTATGCCCGTTGGTTGGGTTGAACGTGCCTGCATTCTTCTAGAAACGATGTGCGCCATCCCATGTCTTCTCCTCAAAACCCGTTGCACGTCCGATCGTGGAGTGCAGCATCGTGCATTCGGCGACTTGCCTTGCAATTGGCGCCAATGCCCATCCATCTCCATTCGATTTACTTAATATGACGGGGCCCAATCTCAGTCGGCCAGCTGACCTCCCATAAAGGATGTACCACTGCTCATCTTGCTCACTAACATCTTTGTAAGCCCCGATACTTGGGTTCGCTACCTGTGGAATAAGGCTGGGTTCGGCCATGTGGTAAATGTATTACCTTGTAGTGGCCGTCGATGTAATGACGCTTTTAGGGCACACGTCGCTCGGGCGCTGCGGCTCTCGCCTTTTTACGTGCCGATCAAAATCCCCACTTCGTATCCCCTGACTTAAAAAGGCTTCCCTTCAGGTAGCATCCACTCATAGTATCAGTGGTGGTTACGGCCTAGGCCTATACAGATACGATGGTAATTAGTTGACTGGAGGCGTATAAAGGCACCGCGATATAGGCCTCCAGACTTCCTTTTCGCTCAATATGAGTTGGCAATGCAGCATCTCCTAGATCGAGCAAGATCACAGAACACGATTCTAGACTAGCCACGATTACCGCCTCGAGTAGATTGGTAGACAAGCAGGAGACCAGATCGAGAAGTTGTCTCGACGATTCAAGGTTTGTTGCTGGCCAGGTGTCAGAACTTGTGCTGTCGGCCTGGCTATCTGCTAGCTAGGAATTGTATTACCACGCTTAGGCGAGTGTGGGGAAAAGACAGGGATGGGATTGGGTGGTGGTCCATACGACACTGTACCTGCATCATGTGAGAGCATTGTGAGGTCGGCGTTTGATGAAATAGCATGGCTTGTATTGCATTTGGTTTGCACAGTGGCAAAGGGAGTTCCCCGGACAATGGCCTGCAGCGGCGATGAAGTTGGTGGCAACGATGATACTGAGGCCTCGTCTCTGGCTCGGTTACCTGCAAGCGAACTCGACCGAATTGCCAACAGGAAGGTTGGTAGCGAGACTTGCCGAATCTGGGGAAAGTGGATGGGGATGCTCGGCTGGGACCGTGGGGCAGCGGCGTCATTGGATATCTCTCGCGTTCGCTTTTCGGGGCTGGCACAGGCACGCTCGCCTCAACAAGAACAATAACAACCGTCTGCTATTGCATGAATATGGGGAATGCCAGGCTCCTACATGGCGTATGTGCAGTATGCTGGCCGCAAGGCCGGTGAATTTTGCGCATCTGCTCACAATCGCTCGCCTAGTCGATTTTCTCCACAGACCACTAAACAATCTCTCCGTGCTGCAACACATCACGGGAACGCGGGTGCCATGCACGCCGCATCTCGCTCGCTTCGTATCTGACAACCGCCCCCCTTTTGCTGCACCAGACACCGGGACGGGAAGAGGCAGGAGCATACACGGCGGACGCTACGTACTATGCGCTGGCCATGTCTGAGCCTCGACTTTGGTGTTTTCGTGCTAGAGCCTGCCGATGGCAGCCATACAGCAGCATCGTCCTATTTTGTCGGGCAGCTGCCTTAGCTGACGGAAGCAGAGAGGGCCAGAACGACTACGGAAACGAGGGGACCCGCATTATCGAGTACGTAGCGAGGCCGGGGGGCATTCAAACACACGCATGGCCACTGCCCACCATGCTCCGTTTGCTTAGCACACGGCAGCTATACACCTTCTCCTTCTTATTTCCTTTTTGTCAACGCTACTCTGCAAAATGATTGATGGACTAAAGGGTACCCCCCCTGCATCTCAGATCACGCAACTAGCATCCGAAGTTCCTGTTCAGATCTTCGATACTCGGCTGGCCCCTCCCCCCCCCAGCAGTCCGTGTGTTCCTGCCTTGTTCTGCTATGCGTTGCCGCGCCGTCAACCCATGAATCCGGCTGATAACTATTCATCAAACGACCTCAAACATGGGTTCACGCCCATATGTTCAAGGAAAAAGCATCATCCTTTCATTTTAGGGAGGACTACAAGCCACTTCGGGGTTTTTTCTCTTCTTTTCGGATATACTTGATGGACAATATAGAACATTGCGATTCGTACAGGACAACCGTGATCCAAACCGTAATATATCTTCTTCTACGTGAAGGACGAAAGGGATTTACTTTTGCGCCGCTTTGGCGTCTGCCTTCATGCCTGCTTGTACCCACTGACGCGCGGCGGCGGCGCTCTCCTCTATTTTGGCACTGTCTTTCAGCAGCTCCTTGATCGTGTGCTTATCTGGGACATGGCGTCCCTTCTCGACGCCAGGGCGTGCGGCCTAGATGCAGCCAAGCGCACGGAGATCAGCTCAGTTCTACACAGGTTCAAGGGGGCCCGCCTGCCGTTGGAGCGGGATGATGAAACGTACCATGCGATCTTCCCACGCCTTAAGTGCAGGGAACTCGTCGATATCGATGCCTGCCCAGCCGGCTGACGAGATCCAGCCCCAGTGCGAGATGTCTGTTGGGATCTGTGAGCTCGGAGAAGGGGAAGCGCACGTAGTGGTGGGGTGGGTCGCGGCGGGGGCGGCATTGACTACGAACCTGCTATGGTGCACTTATTACCCACGAGGTAAGAGTTTCCCGAAGACAAATGCTTGTCGAGAACGCCGTAGAGGCGGCGGGTTTCGTTCTGATAGCGGTTGACACCGTATTCAATACGCTCTGGAGCATATCGAGTGAAGTGGTCTGTGGGTTCCCCCTGTCAGCATGGATTCACACAACCAGCCACGTTCCTCCTTTACTGCATTTTTCCTTCTTCAAGTCAATCACTTGAGCTTGGTGTTATTCATTTCCCTTCTGAGCTTCTTTTACTTTCACTTTCCACGGAGAGAGAAAGACACCTACTCGCTTGACCCTGCATAGGTCCAACGCCTGCATTCTGAAAGAACAGCCAATTGTTCATTTCATACCACTCTCTTGTTCCCTCGGGAAAGCTGATCTTGTACTCGGTATCATACCGCTTGACAAGATAGTGCATGATAGACCCAGATTCAAACAGGTTAATGGATTTCCCATCAGTAAACGTGTCCGTCAGCGCAGGGATACGCCCGTTGGGGTTGATGTCGAGAAACCATGGCTCCTTCTGCGTGTTCTTTGAAAATTCAATCTTGTGGACTTTGTAAGGGAGGCTGTAGGTAGGGTCGGATGTCAGCGTTCGTGACCGTGATGGGCACAAGCAAAGGCGATTGGGGTTCCGATCGGGACGATTGGTGGTATTGCGAGAGAGCGCCAGTGTGCTGAGCAGACTTACCCAAGTTCCTCGAGCGCGATGGATATCTTGATGCCGTTGGGCGTTTGTGCAGTATACAGCGTGATGTCCGAGCTCTGGGCTGCCATGATGTTTTGTTTGTTGGTCTGTCGTCCGATCGACTATAGTCCGATGATGAGCCTGTAGAATTTACGTTGCCCTGCTCTGAATTGCTACGCCCGCCGCTGCAATCTTATACGTCTTGCTCTCCAAAGGCGCCAAGTGGGGTTCGTCTGAGAGGGGCAGCGATGACGCCGGACGACAAAACTTGCTTAGAAATTCCCATCTGACACCCCCCGTCAAACCCAACCTATGTCGCGGCTTCGAGCCTGCCAACTGACTCCCCTCCCTTTACGGCTCTCGTACAGGAAGGGGCGTTTGTGGATTGTCAGCGAGATGCTTTGAAATGCAGGTAGTTGATCGGCATCAGGCGGCGGCGGCAAAGCAGTTCCTAGTTCTCAGTTCTCAGCGCTCACCAAGACCCAACCATCGCAGTAGCTGAGGCCCAAAATTGCGCTGATTTCTAATCTATATTGATATCTGTGAATATGACACGAAATCTTAAGATATCGGTCTGTCGAGCTAATGAAGCAGGCCTTGTGGTATTGAGAGACTGAAGAATCGATGAAGACTCTTCGAGTCGTTCCCAGGCCGATGGGTCTAATGAGCGTTAAGAGGTTCTATCAATGGCCTTCTATCGGCATTTGCCCATTGATTCTTATCTATGTTCTCGTAGATGCTCACTTTCTACGTATCCAGAAGGACATATGAAGATAGGCTTTGTGACCAAAAAATGCCAGAGTCTACATTTGCGCACGGAGAAAAAAGACCGCTTCGAATGTCTGGATGCCTAAGAATGCCATATACCACCGCCATAATCACACGAAAATCAGCCACTCCCGACCCGGTATGATCATTGCAATAAGAGAAGATCGCTCAAATATCCCTCGCGGTTCTATTCCCCGTAGGAATCTCCGTCTCCACCAACTCAAGTTTGTTTAAGCTCGGGTAACGTTTACTGAAACTGTCCATATCCCATTCGTCATTAGCAGCACCTTCTCTTGAGACGCCAGTAGATGATGGAGTTTTATCCCGTGTGCCACCCACAGTAGGACTGTGTCTGATTGTGCTTGAGGAAAATTCGCCGGAACCGCCGGTTCTGAGTGTTTTAGGCTTTGATGGTGGTGCGGGACGGGAGTTGGAAGCTCCGACCGTTGCACGTTGCGCTAATGGGGGTACAGAAGCAGATATTGGCGGCTGCACAGCATTGGGTTTGGTCTTGGGATAGGGTAAATCTGGAGAAGCATGCTGCTGCTGGGCTTTTTGTGGCAAAGCGACGGGTTTACGAACGACTGGAGGTGGCTGACGGGCAGCAGTTTCCTGTGGCCGCGGAGGAAGTGGTTTTTCGGCATCAGTGAAATGTCCATAGCCTTCCGCTGTTCGATTCGCCGGAGCAGGTTTCTGGCTTTCACTTAGCAGACTTGTCACGCGCTGCTGAATTGCAGTAGCACGTGTAGGGCCTGCCTTGCCTTTACCTTCCTCGGCAACACGCTTTCGGTATTCTGCTGCTGCTGCCTCGACACGTCGTTCTTCCTGGGAAAGACGCCTTCGTTCGAGTTCTCGGCGGACTTCAGGAGGAAGATCTTCGGTTTCGTCAATGACTCGCTCATCATCAGATGGTCCACCTGTGGCTTCCGATCCTGCAATGGGCGTTAATGTCCTGCCACGAAGATCAAACTCCATATCCGTTGGCGTCCGGGGACCATCTGGACGACCACGCTCAGGGCCATTGTTGCCTTCGAATATCCTAAAAGCGTCACCAAGTTTGCCTTTCATGATATTCTTAGTGCTGTGTGTTATCGAGACTATGCTGTTCCGCTTAGAATGCTTTGGCTGGCTGCTACTTCGGCGGTGCCTTTTTTCGCTGCTGTCCCTTTCGTCCAAATCATAATCAGCATCCTCGATTGCAGGTGAATGGGCACTCCTTGCTGATAATGACGGTGCGTCAAAATTCCTCCCAGGTGCTGCTTCCCGTTCCCGGAGATAGTCGAGATTAGATGCTACATGAATACTGGAAGGTCGAGGGTGGGCTTGAGCAGACTTGGATCTGTCTAGTGAAAGTCCTAAATCTAGAACCGATGGACGTTGACTCTCGAGCGACGGGCGCGAAGATGCTGGCGACTTCGGAATCGAAAGTGTAGAGGTGTACGATTTCGTTCTCCCTACATCTAGTGATGGACGACTTGGCATAGTAAGATCAGGCTTCAGAGAAGATGGACTGGCATGCGGCTTGTCCAGCGTGCGTGGCTGGCTCATGGTGCGGTTATGGCTTGCTGAGCTCACAGAGTCGGGGACACGCCATACAGGTCGCTGGTTCGCGTCTGAAATTTTTGTTTGCGTATGAGTGGGAGGAGCAGGGCCAGGAGATGGCGCCGGTGATGTTTGAATGCCAGTAGATATCATGTTGGGCCGCTGCGGCGTTGGCTGATGGAGTGCCGAACCGGAGGTACGAGGGCTGTCTTTGCCCCTTTCGAGGTTTTGGGCCCGTTTCACAGAAGTAGAGCGAGACACACCGGCCGAAGGTGCCGCTGATGGGTGTTTCGTTGTTGGTGCTGAAGCTGCCTTACTGATGGAAGGCAGTGCAAAAGCGTCGTCGGCCAACGCTTCAGTTACTCGCTTACTGAGCTGGGGATCGGGATTCGACGATGAGTGACCGAATTCAAATTTCTGCCCTCGATCATGCAATAACGAAAACTCGTCTAGCGAAGGGAATCGACCTGCTAGCTCATCCGCAGCTGCTCTTCGAACGTCAATGTTATCTGAATCAAGTGCCGCGAATGGATCGGATGATGTGCCTCTGGCCGGAGAAGGGCTTGGTTGTACCCTTGGCGATGCTTGGGTAAGTTTATCTGGCCGTCCCCGTCTCATCCGCATGACTTCTGGGATTGACTGGATGTGTTCTTCAACGGCAACTTTTTGAATGCCTATAATCGGCGGCGAAGACACTTTAGGTTCTGGAGAAGGTAGCTGTTGATACCTACTATCTTCGGAGTGAGATCGGTTCGAATATATCTGGTAAGGATCAACGGCTATTCTTAATCAACGATGGGTAATACCACTGACATCTTTGATCGGAACATTCCTGTGCCTCATGGAGCAAACCTCAACTACGACTTGGTAAATATTTGGTCGCCGTTGAGGATTCTCTTGGAGCATTGATGCTACATCATATTAGCTTGGATGCGTCTCGAATCAAACAACCTGCTACCTACAAACAAGCTTCTTTATTCGATCCGAGAACTGGGGGTACGGTGGGAACTTGAAGCTGGCATTCAGGATGGCCATCTGCCCGACCTCTTCAAACGGAGTTGTGTAGTAGCAGAGCTTGTAGAGGAGTACCCCCAACGCCCATATGTCACTTTTCTCGTCAATCGGTTGATTTCGGTAGACATCAATCATTTCAGGACTGCGATACTGCAGAGTTGTGTGCCGTTGCACATCGTCCTCAATCAACCTTCCCTCAGCCGCTGTTTTCGCGGCCGGTCGTGGTGGAGCTGTAGAGCCAAAGTCGCAGAGCTTATAAATCCTATGGGTTCCGATGGTTGTGATGAGGACGTTCTCAACCTTCAGGTCACGATGCAACAGGGGTGGCTTCAGGTAATGCATGGTTGCAACACCTTCGGCTACGTCTGAGAAGATGTGCAAGATCTCTGGCTCTGTGAGGCGATGCTGCAAACGCGTGTTCATGAAATCAATCAGGCCTCCGCCCGAGCAGTATTCCATAAGTAGGAAGACTTCGTAGCCGCCCCCCTTGAGTTGCGAGGCGTGCGAATCAATGTAGGTCACGATATGGCGATGCCCCTTCAGTTTCTTCATGGTTTCCACCTCGGTGCGCATGTTCGCCAAGGACTCTCTGTCCGGGACTGCAACCCTCTTGAGCACGCCCACTTCAGGAGTCCCCTCATCGTTCTTGGGTATGCGGACCAGATAAACGTGGGCAAACCCGCCTTCGGATAGGTATTTCTCGACGGTGACGCGGTGGTTGCCGACTTGCACCTTTGTACCCGGAGCGAAGGTGCCGGGCGGGGCATTGGAGACGGATACCGGGGGACGATAGGCAGCTTGCTGCGGAACTGACGAGGCGGGATGGGCATAGCGAGTGGAGGACATTGTGGGCGGTGTAGAGCCTGCTGCGGTGCAGGAACGGCGGTAAAACTATCGAACGTGCATGTATGTGATTGCCGGGGCAAGTTACTCGGCGCAGGGCGTAGATGAGAGCGGGGCGCGGTGGGCGTTGTATGGGGAGGTCATAAGATGTTGTGCCTGGCAGTTTCGTCGGCTGGCAGGCGGTCACAAGCAAAGCCACACACGCACGTCACGGACGTCCAAGATGGAAGAGGCTCACGGCACTTTGTTGAAGGCCCGCAGGATGAGCATTGGGACGCAATAGCTAGCTGAGAAGTATCTATTCATCACATGGGCCTTCCATCGTCTCCATGGCGGGTTGCATGGATGCATCCAGCACATGTGCTGTGCAGACGTACTGGATGTAGATGTGGCGCAAATCCGTGTGGTTAGCAGGAGATGGCGCTATACCCTTCTGGGCCAGCAACACCAGCTTTTGAAAGACACGGACGTTCGCAAGCAAGACGGCTGGACGCTCCTTCGCAGGCTCGAGGACAGGGTAGGCCAGTGACGTTACCGGCGCCGCTCGCTACTCCTAAGGGGGTGTTTCTGCAGCTGGCCATCGTCTCGGATGCATTAGTGAAGATGGGTGGGTTCTGCGGACTTGGAGGGGCGCTGGATGCTGGGTGCTTGGGAGGATCAATGCTAGTGCAGTCATAGTACCCTGTACGATCGCTAGCCAAGGGCCAGGCTGCACAGGAGGCACGAGTTCTGTCGATGACGGAGCTCTGGCTTCGCACGCTGGACGATCTGGACGAGAGCGCTACTGACCGGGCCGTCGTCAGGTGCAGACGTGCCAGAGTATGACGCCTGTAGCGTGGTGGTCGGCGCGGAAACGCAGCGATGCCGACCTTGGGCTTGGGCGGCCTGGAGCGACCGAGCAGCCCACGCCGACGCCGCCGCCGTCTTGCCCGCTCCCAGACACGTCCAGAGCTAATGAGACAGGCGAGACAGGGAGACAGACGAGAAAGGCAAGTGCTACGCCAAGCGGAAGGCAGACCTCCACCGCGCGCCCACCACGCCCACAGCAACTGGCGCCAACTGGCGTCACTCACCACAAATACCGCCCAGGCGTGGCTGTCCTTTCTCTCCGTTGCTGGTCCATCCTTTCCCTCGAATGTTCCTATAAACCCATACGCCCTCGCGCACTGCCTCCCCTCTTCCCCTCTCCCAAGCCTCCCCCTGGCACACCACTCACTAGTGACGCCCTCCAGCCCTACACGGAAAAGCAGCGTCACCACCTCGTCCGTCTCCAGTTAACACCACGGACGCAGTGTCACTAAAAGTCCGCACCAGAGCTCACCTGCTTAGTAGCTGCGCAACCACAGGACCAAGTGTCCAGCTACGAGCCGCCCGCTGTCGTCGAGCCCAGTCAGGTCAGCCTGTGGTTGCGTCGCTTAGTGTCGACCCGCCAACCCAACCGCCCTGGTCGTTGCATACTACAGCTTGGGACAGCGCTCCATCACTCAGCCTGCCCGCAGCCTCACCCCACACGCTCCTCAGACCTCCCCGCTGCTTCTCTGCGTGGTACCTCCAGCTACCCCTCCATCCACCCAAGCCTCATACAGCATCCACTTACTATGGCCCGCTCCCGACGACCCCAGCGCGACGTCAGCGCCTCGCGCTCCGACACCTCCGCTTCTACCTCGCCTGAGCGCGGCGCCGACGATGATAACGACTCTCTCATGCTCCAGGCAAACGATTCACAGTCGTCCCTTGCGCCTTCCATCTCACCCGACTCGGATGCGGACGCCCTCCGCCGCGCCATGGAAGAGCGATGTCGCGTGTCGCCCATATCCCGCCTGCCCGCCGAGTTGATGATTGCCGTATTCGCTAAGCTATCGTCTCCCCGCGATCTGAAGAACTGCATGCTGGTATCGAGAGAATGGGCGAGGAATGCTGTAGGCCTCTTATGGCACAGGCCGCAGACGAGCAAGTGGGACCCTATTAAAAGCGTCGTCTCGACGGTCAGACGGGCAGACAGTTTCTTCGATTACGCTAGCCTCATCAAACGCCTCAACTTCTCAGCCTTGGTAGGGACCACTGTCGAGCATAGTTACAACATAGCTAACACTCTGCAGGGCGCCGAGATAAGTGACGGAACACTCCAGCCGCTGTCAGGGTGTAAACGCGTGGAGCGGTTGACCTTGACCAACTGCACAAAACTGACTGATCTAAGTCTGACCGACATGCTCCAAGGCAATCGGAGCCTTCTTGCCTTAGACGTGACTGGTTTGGAAGCCATTACAGACCGGTCAATGTTTGCTCTGGCGCAAAATGCAGTCCGGCTCCAGGGCTTAAACATAACGAACTGCAAGAAAATCACGGATGAATCACTAGAAGCGGTAGCGACGAGCTGCAGGCATCTCAAGCGGGTGAGTGTTCAGCCCGTCTGCCTGTAGCTAATGCTAATCATCTTGGCAGCTCAAACTCAATGGCTGTTCCCAACTAACCGACAGGGCAATCATCGCTTTCGCCAGGAACTGCCGCTACATTCTTGAAATCGACCTGCATGATTGCAAGAATCTCGAAGACGAATCCATCACCACGCTCATCACAGACGGGCCACATCTGCGTGAACTACGACTAGCTCACTGCTGGCGGATCACTGACCACGCTTTCCTTCGCCTTCCTCAGGAGACGACATACGAAGCTCTTCGCATTCTCGACCTCACAGATTGCGCTGAGCTGCAGGATGCGGGGGTTCAAAAGATTGTTCAGGCTGCACCTCGCCTCCGCAACCTTGTTCTGAATAAATGTCGCAACATCACAGACCGTGCTGTCCTGGCAATTACAAGACTTGGAAAGAACCTCCATTACATTCATCTAGGACACTGCTCGCGTATCACAGACACTAGTGTGATGCAGCTAGTTAAGCTGTGCAATCGTATCCGTTACATCGATTTAGCTTGCTGTACGAACCTTACCGACAATTCTGTTACACAGTTAGCAACTCTTCCAAAGTTGAAGAGAATAGGGTTGGTGAAGTGTGGTAATATTACAGACCGTAGTATCCTTGCGCTTGCCAAACCGAAACAGGTGGGTCACGGCGGCCCCGTAACTCCGAGTGTTCTTGAGAGGGTTCACCTCAGCTACTGCACTAACCTCACACTGGGCGGTATTCATGCACTATTGAACAGCTGCCCGCGCCTGACGCATCTGAGCTTGACTGGGGTGCAAGCCTTTCTCCGTGATGACCTCATCGTCTTCTGCCGCGAAGCACCACCTGGTAGGTTGTATAGTTTCAATCTCGCGAAGAATAGTGCTGACACGAATCCAGAATTTAACGAGCACCAACGGGAGATGTTTTGTGTATTCAGTGGTGTCGGCGTCTCTCGGCTCCGGCAGTACCTCAATGTGGAGGTAAATGCCCACCGAAACGAAAGGCTGTTTAACGGGGCTACTATGTACGATGACGAGCCTGGAGAGCCTGAAATGATAGTCAATGTCACCGCTCAAGCTCACGGTATGGGCATCGAAGATATGGACGAAGACTTTGGCGACGGTAGTGAGATGCTGGGTCAAGATTAGATGCTGCACGAAGCGTCCAACTTAGTGATCTTGTCGGTCACTGTTTCCTTTCCTAACGAGTTGACGTTATCTGCACATGGCGATTGGGAACCTCTTTCTTATTGTTGGCATGGTCACGATTGCATCACGGCCGTACATTGGACACGGCCTGACATCAGAGTGAGGGGGAGGCGTGCAAAAAGAAACAGCACGCGTGTTGTGGGGAAATGATTTCGATACCCTTTTCATCTGTATACATTGTATCTTTTGGCGTTGAGGATAAGCACGGCCTAGCGATTGGGGTTATACAGATGGCAGCGTTTTTACTTGCACCAAGGCTGATAAAGTAGCCAACAGAACTTGACATTAGCTTTCACACTAATAGCTTGAACGGTGATGTTGCATGAGGTCCTCTTAAGGCCTGTCGTACGCCACGTGTTTCACGACTTCAGCGCTATCCTTCGGGTTGCTTGTAAAGAGGTAGCCAAAGATACCATCGGCTCCAGCGTGGCATCCCTGCCTCGAAGCTTACACAAGGGAGACCCTCACGGTCGATGCAGGGCGAGGATGGGTTCGTCCGCTTGTCGAAGCGGACATCCCAGTTCGATAGTCTGCCAGTGCAGCATATGTGCAACTACCTCTGTTCCAGCAACCAGGCAAGTGGACGTTCGGAAGGGCCGAATCCTCCATGGCATCCAAGCCTTGATTGATGAGGCGAAGTGCAAAACAACCAGATTTAGATAAGGAGGCACGTCCGAGCTTAGACCTCCAAGGACCGAAGCCAAGCACGAATCAAAGTGGGCGCAAAGCTGCCCTGAGCCACCAGCGCCGCCATCCTTCGCCTGGCCCACGGGTACATTTCACGAGCACCGCAGTGACTGGACGTCGTGGGAGTGAGCAGGGCGTCCGCAGCCGGGCCTTCACCTACCATTCGTTGTGTCTTTCTACCACTACTTTTTAATTGACTTTTTCCGAGCTGCAGGGCGTCCTGTACATCCACATCCAGCCCCCTCTTTACGCAACTTTCTCAACCCTCCGCACAACGTCACTGCCATTTTTCATGGCATCTGCGCGGTAGTCATTCCTGCTGCTGTTTGGAGGCGTCTCCATCTTGTGCACTCACCCATCACGGCATTCCCTGCGCATCGGGCCACAGCAACCACTCCCCCACGAGACCGTCCCCCGAGGCATAGAACATCTTGCTGTTTCCTCGTTGGTAGCCAGTGCCACTGTCACTAGATTCCGAGTCGTTTGTACATTGCGCTTGCAAGTGCACGACGCTTAACGTTGAGCGAGAGGATTGGGACACGGCGCAGCACCCATGGCCGTGACACCTGGACGAAGCGCAACTCAGCAATTAACACCTCCGAGCAGCTCGCACGGTGGGAGAGGCTCCTGGGATTTCGCTGTTCCCTTGGACTCCACGGTGCGTACAAGTTCTCACTTCCAAGTCTGCATCACATGGGCCAGCGTCATTTAGCGGCGGATCCGCGCTATTGAGACTATGGCATAACGTCCCGCACATAGCGTCAATGTTGGCTGTGTCTTTCTGATCTACCCTCTACATTTCCAAGTTCCTTATGCCACAGACTCACGAGTACCCGTTCTTTACCAGCTGCTGACGAGGTACACCCAGAAGATCGTCTCCCCTGACTACGAGCTTTTCATGCCCGAAAACATCACACCTACGCATTCCCATTCTGCCCGCCAGCCCCTGGCTTCTCAACCCAATGGAATGTCCAAACCAATGCGCTCCAATACCGTAGAATCTCAAGGACAACATTATGGAGATGAACATGTGTTTCAGGGCTCAACCACGGGCCATGAGCTGAGCAGGATGGGTAGTGGTGATGCTGGAAACAGTGGCAATGATTCGGACGGAATCAAGGAATATTACAGAGCGCAAGAAACGAATGGGTCTGCAAAAGGTAGAGGCAGGAAGAAAGGCACAAAACAGCCTCCACCGGGCTGGGTCGAAGCGGAGAAGGATGCGAACAACTGGATTCATCGAGACAAGTTGAAGGAAATTGAGACAAAAGAGTTGGAAGAATTCAGTCTGAAAATTGGCCGCGCAAGTCGGTCGAACAGCAGATCGCAGAGCGCTAGAAATGCATCCAGAGGCCGTGCAAACTCCGAGGCCACTGACTCAGGCTTCAATGGAGACGAACGCCATGAATACCCTCGCATGATTTCTCCAATTCCAGCAGAGAATGAAGAAGAGGATCGAGAACATGCAGGCTGGGACTTGCGGTCTCCTGCTGAAATCGAAGCTGAGAGAGAACAGTATGCGGCACGAAACCCACATGCCCTGCGACCTAGTACGTCCCGGATACCCGTTGCAAAAACAAGTCCACTGCCGGTTCCGCATACGGCGGTTGATCGCGATGAACCTCTTCCAAGACCTCGAAATGGCAGTGGGAACTGGACTGGAGACTCTATTGCAGCAAACGGTGCTCGTGTGAGGAGTGGAAGCGTATCGAGCAAGCTGTTACTCGACGACCCAATTGTATTCGGCGATTCGAGCAAAAACCCTGTTCACAACGTCAGCACGCCAACATCCCCTGTCACAAGTCAACAACCTAAAGCGAAGGCTCCGAGTAAAGCCACGCCTACATCTGGTGCACGGAAAACGAGCGGACCAAAATCGCAATCAAAGCCACGTAATGCATCAGCAGGACCACGAAACACTTCCGCTGGTTCGCCGGTCAAACGCCCAGGTACAAGTGGTGGATCGATTTCTCGTCCAACCACCAGCCACAGGCCAGAGGGCGAAGCTCCTTGGATAGCAACGATGTATAAGCCAGACCCAATGCTTCCTCCAGATCAACAGATTATTCCAACACACGCCAAGCGCATCCAACAAGAACGATGGGAAAACGAGGGTCGTGTCGGGTCCATGTATGACAAAGACTTTAAACTGCTCAACACCGACGAGTTTCCGGACAAGCGTGCTTCACAGATCCAGCCCATTGATCTGGAGAAGGCACAAGAAAACCAGGATTGGCCGCTACCAAGCCCAGACAAGCCTACTTTCGAACCGATTGACACCACTGTCAAGTCCCCTACCAATGAGCAGGGTAACTATAAACTTACTCCAACTATTTCCCAAAGCCCTGCATTTCCTCGTGTTCCTTCGCGTACTGCGGAGCGCAAACTCGCCCCACCTATCGCTCCTGGCAAGGTTGAGAATACAACTCGTCTTCCAGAGCCACCAGAAGAGTCTGCAAAGGAAAAGAAGTGTTTTTGCTGCATTGTTATGTAACTCATATGTGGAGTATCTGCATACAAATACTCGTGACCCTTTCATTTGTTATTGAACTCAGCGGCGTCGACACTGGCGTTGTTATCTTTTCTGAATCTCTATTTGAATTTCTGGGGTGATAGCGTACAGCGGCTCGCTGATATATCCTTTTCCTTGTCTATTTTTATCCCTCCACCCAGGCCGTATTGGTCTGAACCATGGTCAGTCTTTGCTTTCAACCCAGTTTTCTTGTTCACACTTTCGCCTAGGAGTTTGCGAGTCGAACATTTACACTCCACTTCCTAAATGTCGTCGCAAAAAAGCCGTACTCTTGTGCTTCTTTTTCTGTAATCGACATAACTTTCTATCATGTAAAGCGAGGCAGAGGCTTGTGGTTGGATTGGATAGGATTGAATCAGGGGGCAGGAGCATGGCGATAGCATGTCTTGTTTTAGCGATTTGGGGAGCATCAGAGGTACAAACATTCATCAAGATACAGTTCAGATTGTTGATAATACAGCATTGATGTGAGATTGAACACAGATAGTTTTTTTGCTTGCCAATATTCTCTTGTCGATCCTTTCGAATACTGGTTAGTTGTCGAGTCTTCTACGCTTGGTTACTATGTGTGTTGCAGGCTGAGCCACAACTAGGGTATGGTAACTGATACAGAATGGTCTATATCTTCATAAAAACATATTATTTGTATTTACGTCTCAAGTGAATGCCTTTCCGATAGGTTCAAGTATGTACCGGTGTTGCGAAGAAATGGTACAGTAGTATTATATAATACTGTTACTGATATTATTTAAAGAAATAATAACTGAGATGGTAATTACTAGTAACTCGCAGCATTGGCATATATGTAGCTCTGCGGACTAGAATAGACTCAAATCACGTGCCATCAAGCGCCAAGCCGATGCACCCCGCTCGCTTCGCGGCAAGATCCGCGCACATCTACCACGGACAATTTCAATCGAACTTTTGACCTTCCCTAACTACCAACCATCAAACATATATCTTCGAGGATAGCCGACACCAACACAATCAATATGGTATGTTCTTCCCCCATCAATTCAACTCCGCGCATCCGCTGCGATAGACGTGTCTAATGCGATATCTTATAGTCGGACGGAGAAGACAATCAGTCCGTCGCCGCTGCTGAGGAGGTCGAGGTTTCTGCCGATGCCTCTGCAGGCAAAGGTCAGATGTCAGTCCTCGAGGCTCTCAAGGGCGTCCTCAAGCTTGCACTTATCCACGACGGTCTTGCCCGCGGTCTCAGGGAAGCCAGCAAGGCCCTCGACCGCCGCCAGGCGCACATGTGCGTCCTCAACGAGGCATGCGAGGAAGAGGCCTACAAGAAGCTTGTTGTCGCACTGTGCTCTGAGCACAAGATTCCCCTCATCAAGGTCCCTGATGGCAAGCAGCTCGGAGAGTGGGCTGGTCTTTGTAAGTTAATCCACCCTTATCTTGATCTCCTGAACATGTCATGGTTCGTGAATCAGAGGCATTGGGTGCGTGCCTGTAGACGTTAAGGCTAACAGGAATGACAGGCCAGATTGACCGCGAGGGAAACCCTCGTAAGGTCGTCAACTGCTCCTGCGTTGTTGTCCGTGACTGGGGTGAGGAGTCCCAGGAGCGCAGCATCCTCCTCAACTACTTCCAGACCGAGCAGTAGATACGGTTCATTGTAGCTACTCATCCACTTCCTATATCAACTCTTCGGCATATCTGCATCGGTTCGTTTTGCGCTGTAGCTGGCATGGCTTGGAGTGTGGCTGGGTGATAACATCTGGGTAGGATATGGTATGGGGATTGAGTATATGATCAAACAGCTGCAGTGGGATTAGATCATAGCTTCATGCTGGTTAATATCACACAATATACGGAAGAAATGCTAGTGCACGAAACGATCTCTTGAAAACATGTCCGTTTCATTAAGCTTGAAGTCAGGGCACGATTCTTTCCAGTCAACAGCATATCAGACTCGAACATCGCGATGGACACATTACTACCATCCAAACGTCTCTTCATGCCAATACACCTCGATACCTTGCTTCACCCACTGCTCCACACTATCACTTAGCTTGCTCGTTAGCCGCTTTGGCCCACAAGAAATCACAGCTACTCTACCACCTTTGCCAAACACCTCATCCACAATAGCTGCTATCTTAGGCCGCCCGGTCTTAAGCACCATGCCCTTCCTCGGCTTCTTCATCTCCTCCTCCATCGAAAGGAGCTGCTCATGTTCAGCGAGTTCAATCTCCTCACCATTCTCGCCAAGCGGCAGTGTCGACGCCGCTCCACGCGTGACATGGACCTCAATGGCCGGAGGGCTAACCGTCGCAAGACGCCCTGTGTCCATGACTTCCCCTTCTTCCTCATCTTCCTCCCCTGATGCAACCTCCTCGCCCTTTCCAGGGAATGCCCATTGCGTATCCGCCAGCCGCTGCACCGCCCAGACGAAGCGCACCCGCGGGTGCACCGTGTGATTCACGTTATAGAAGGCGAGCACGCTGCGGTAGATGGGCAGCACGAAAGTGGCGCCCACGCCGCCTGCGACCAGCAGAATGGAATCATAAGCCGCCAGGTCAGGTAGGCGGGCCGAGGCGCCATAGGGGCCTTCGATCGCAAGAGGGATGCTGGGCGTGGTGTCTTCGGGCTCCGCGGCTGCGCCTGTGGCATCGCCTTTGACGAGGGAGCGCGCGAACGCGGCCATCTGGCGCGTGTGGCCGTTGAGCGTGCGGGCAATGAGCAGGAGGTGCTGGTCTTGGACAGGCAGCGAGGCCACGGTGAAGGGGTTCGATTTGGTGCGGAGAGTGAGCTGGTCAGTAAGGGAGGGCGAATAGGAGTGTCCAGTAGGGAGGCTGAGATACACGTGCTGGCCTGGCTGCCAGGAGAGCGCCGAGGAGAGGGAGGTCAGTGGGATGCGGATCTGAATTAGATTTGTTCCAGGGAGGAGCGTGATGGTCCCCATGTAGATCTTTTGGCTGGCGAAGCGTAAAACAAGGTGGAGGGCATTGACGAGGATAACTTCCCAGACGTAGAGGCGGATGTGATGGACGTGTAGGTATAGAGGGATAACGAGAATGTTGGCGATGGCGACATGTGAAATGTAGAATACTCTGTAGTTCCAACGGCGTAGCTGGGACAGTGCTGTCGTTCCGATGACACTGAACAGTATGATGCTTACCAAACCAAAGATCACGTCTTTGTCTTTGATACGTTTGGCAAGAAGGTTAGATTGGATGAAGAAGTTGAAATAGAAGGCAGCATGGAGAACGAAAAGTAGGGTAACGATGCGGCCCAGAACCTGATGTGGAGACTTCAACTGTTCATGAGAAAGGCGGGTCAGAAGTTGAATTGGTGAGTAAGGGGAGCGCATGGCGAGGAGGTAATGCAGAGGGAGTTGAGAGGCGCCGATGGCGCCTATGCGCTTGGTGAGGTGGAGATAATCTTGAGGTTGTCAATACCCCTGATACAGAGACAGTCATACAATGAGTAACCCACCGTTTCCTGTTTGAATGACGCAAAGACTGAGCAGCCATACCGTCCAAATCCCTCCGATAAACCACTCTGCCCTCGTTCCCCAGCTAGCCAGAACATCTTTCTTCATCCACCACACCAGTTTATCCCAGCCGTGCCGCGACTTCCGTAGCCAGGTCCAACGCCCATCCAATCTCTTGGTAAAAGACGGTGACCGCGGCCGCTCGTACTCCAATCCGTGCTTGGTAAGCCATGAGACCAGAAAGCTTAGCTGAAAAGCAACAAGGACAAGCAAAGCAGACCACTGCGCTACCAGGGGATACCAGTCAAGCAAGACCCTTCGTGAGTGTTTTTGTTTCTCGTCTAGCGCGATGAATTCATATCCGAGAACCATTGCTGTGGGCCGTTCAATCTATATCCAATCTATTTTACGTGCTTTATCTTTTTCGTATCGGCTAGCTGGTATGCATGAACGGTCGACCCCCACAAGCTCCCCGGAATGCGGGATCCAAGATGTGAACCCGTTTAGGAGAGCTACAGACGAAAACTATGTAGGTAGAAGTGTGAGTACAGAGGACAGGTGTGCTGAGGGTCGGCGAAGCGGCCCTGGTCTCGGGGGTGTGCGCTGAATCCACGTCCGACTAAGCAGGTGGTACGGGGGCCGAAGATGACAGGGTTAACTGGCCCAAGAACCAAAAAACGGCAATCTTAGACTATCTACCACGAGCTATCATCGATCACTCATCCATATCGCGTTTGTCGCAGGTGTGGAATGGGACAGGTGGGGAGCTCCGGCAGATCGTTAGTCTGCCCCGCGGCCCGTGTCAAGCAACTAGGACCTTGCATCTCGGCTGACGGTCATATTCAAGCCTCCCGCCGATTTTGAGCATTTTGCATAATCGTACGTTCCTGGCCAAAATGGCTACTGTTGCAGGGAGCCAAAAGATTCCCCTTTGGTTGGATTGTGTGTGTGGAGGCCTTTCCCGAGCCGTGTTTCCTCGCTGACATGTCCAGGATCCGGGTCACGATGTAGGAAGCAACCCCGCTTACGCCCCGGCAATTTCGTATCGTCGTAGAGACAGTTGCTTACCAGAGCCTATTTTAGGACGCATACGCTCTCCTCCTCGCTGCCCACGACTCCCGTGTCGAACTGCTCGGCGTAAGCACCGTTCATGGGAATGCCTCGCTCGATCAGACTACCCTTAATGCAAGGGCTCTCTTAGAAGCGATTGGGAAGCGCGAGATCAAAGTTTATCCCGGAGCTGCAAAACCGATCCAACGTAGCGCTGTCTCTGCTGCCAACATTCATGGTACGACGTTGTGCAAGGGTGGTGTCAACAGGCAGCTGATGTATATCAGGCGAGTCTGGATTAGACGGAGTAACATTGCTTCCCCAGCCTATAGAACCCGCGGTCGTCGATGTCGATGTCCTAGAGGCCATGCACAAGACCTTAATGGCCACACCGCCTGGCACAGCATGGTTGGTGTCGACAGGCACCCTCACCAATATTGGGATGTTATTCCAAAAATACGAGGACCTCGCAGATCACCTTAAGGGTCTTAGCATTATGGGAGGCGCGGTTGGCGGAGGCTTCACCAATGCGCCCATGGGCAAAGTTAAGCTTGAAGGGGAACGATTTGGGAATTGGACACGTGCGTATCAGCTATTATAGGTGCGCAAGTTTGCTAATGCTGATTCGAAAACAGCTTATGCCGAGTTCAATGTGCGTGACTCATGATACGCTGATTGATAGATAGCTTTACTAACATAGAGTAGATCTACGTAAGATCGCCTGTAGAGGCGCTAGCCGTAGGGCATACACTGACGACAGACAGGTTGACCCTGAAGCATCACACTATATCTTCTCGCACCCTGTACTCAAGTCGAAGACCACATTAATCCCGCTTGATACTTCCCATCAAGTCCTGGGTACCGAGGCCGTTCAGCGAGCTTTGCTTCATGGCTCTAGCAAGCCATTAGATCCCTCGGCAGTGAACACAGATGCAACACCATCTCGTGTTCGTGCCCTATTTAAACAGATCATGGCTTTCTTTGCAGGTACTTACGCCGAAGTGTTTTCCATAACTGAAGGCCCACCACTGCATGATCCCCTCGCAGTGTCTGCTGCCATCGATCCGCAGATCTTCGATGACAAGGGTGGTGAACGATTCCAGGTGGACATCGTAATCGAAGGAGGCCATTCCGATAACCCTAACGAAATCGGAGAACTGGGAAGAACCAAAGTTACCAAGCTACCACCGGGTGAAAGTGGCTGCCGGATACCAAGAGGCGTAGATCTGGCAAAGTTCTGGGAGAGTATTGAGGTATGTCTTGGTCGTGCTGATGAAGCCAGTCCTATGCCAGGAATATCTCGCGACGAGCTGATAAAGCTGGGTATTTGGTAAATTCAAGATTCATAGTTGGCTTAGCGTACAAGGCAGAAGGCAATGAACATGTATTGTGGGGGGCGAGCATTGCTATCACCCCCTGACTCCAGCCCGCGCCTTCACCACCCTAGGAGCCAGTAATTTCCCTGCCTTTTAGATCTTCCGAAGTCTGTCCCTTTATAAGCACTAGTTATGCTATGACCACGTGGTCCATCCTTGCAGTCATGAGCTAATATCTCAAGAGGCAGTCTGTTCATCCCTGAGGACCACTGTACCGGCTGTGGCGAAAGCGGGAGCATTATTGTGGCTGGACGTATTGTAGATCCATCCGGGTAGAAGGAATCTGTTATACCAGCCGTTCTTAAGATCAGGTCTCTCCAAACAAATAAAAAGCCGCAAAATTTTGTGCATCAATTAGAGAGCTCTTCAATCCCTTCATTCCTTCTTTCTATAAACTTTCTTCCGAAGGATACCGAAGGCATTCATACATTTAACTTACTTCTTTTTTAACAGGTCAAGTCACGACGTGCAAAGTACCGTCTGAAATGGCTATTTAGCCGATTGACCCGTTAGCGTGATCTTACCACAGTGACTACGGCTCCTTAGAACATGGCATCGTGCACAATTAGACCGTCGCTCCGAACAGCGGGGAAACTCCACGGGTTCTAGGCGTTTGTGGAGAGTTCCGTCTGGGCAGTTGGAGTGCGGAGATGCTAATGGTCGTGCTGAATCTCAAGACCTGGCCGTGAAGGTGAACACATTTGCTTATATCTACAGCGGATATCGTAGCTCAACGTTCGCTTCGCCCCATGCAGATCTAATCCTAAAAGTTTTATAGCATCTCGGTATGCCACTATACGAGTCCTCGGCATGAGCACATCACCATCCCGACTAAACTCACATCCCGGCTATATTCATATATCGTTGATCAACCACAAGCTCGCTTCTCTCTCTTACCTTGCCGTCTCGGCTTAGCACAATGCACGTTGGCCTGTACCTGAATTTATCCGCGTAGGGTCCCCAGCTCGCCACGCCTCGCCGCTCGACATCAATGGCGGATGATGCGTGCTCGCCCAGGATTTCATAGCACAAACTCGCGGCTCCCGGTTGAATGAAGCCTGGGTACTGTTCTAGAAGATCGCGAGCCGGGTGGCTGGGCCTCGTTTGCCATGGAGAGGCGAGTCACGGACCGCATATATATCGCAATGGAGGGACAAAAAATAATCCAGTTCTCTAGCTCAGAACTCGGATTCTCCTCGCTCACACCTAGACTATCCCTCCGGCTGTCATCAAGATGAAGCTCACGTTACTTTCACTTCTGCCTCTCGTCGCTGCTTCCCCCACCAAGAAGCCTCATCCGGCTCCACTCAAGTATCCAGGTCTCGACGTGCTTGCAAAGGAAGCAGGGCTTTTGTACTATGGCACCGCCATCGACAATGTAGTCCTTGACAACAAGACATACACGGACATTGCGTTCAACCGGTCTGAATTCGGCCAGGCAACACCGGCCAACGGCCAGAAATGGATGTACATTGAGCCTTCGCGAGGCAAGTTCAACTTCACGTTGGGTGACCAGGTCATCAAACCCAGCAAGAAGGCGGGACAGATACATCGTTGCCACAACTTTGTCTGGCACAGCCAGCTGCCCGACTGGTTGACTGGCCAGAACTGGACCAAGCCGGAGCTCATCAGTATCTTGGAGAACCACATCAAGAACGAGGCCAAGCACTACTACAATGACTGCTATGCGTGGGATGTGGTGAATGAGGCTTTCAACGATGATGGCACCTACAGATCGGACATCTGGCTTAATACCATCGGGCCTGAATACCTAGCATTATCATTCAAGTTCGCCAGGAAATACACCAAACCAGGAACGAAACTCTACTACAACGATTACGGTATCGAGAGGGTGAACAACAAGAGCATTGCTGTTGCTGCTATGGGTGAGTCCTAGCCTTGCGTTTGAGCATCTGTAGATGTTCGTGCTGACGAGTAATTGCAGTCCAGGACTTCAAGAAGAAGAGAGTCCCTATTGATGGTGTCGGCTTACAGGCTCATTTCACAGTCGGCCGCGCTCCAACCTACGACGAAGTCAAGGCCTCTTTGTAAGTTCTCCATCAAGCTAGTTGACCGATACGCGTGGAACCTAACGTCTACCAGAACCCAGTACAGGAAACTCGGTATGGAGACTGCCCTCACTGAACTTGACGTTCGCCTACTGCTACCCTCGACTCCTGAGCTCCAAGCCACACAAGCTACCGTGTACGCCAACTCGACAAAGGCCTGCCTCGACGTCAAGGGCTGCGTTGGAGTTACTGTGTGGGACTTCTGGGACCCCGTCAGCTGGGTGCCGTCAGCTTTCCCAGGATACGGCGACGCAACCCTGTTCGAGGCCAGCTTCAAGCGCAAACCGGCGTATTATGCTGTCTCGGACCTGCTTCGAAGCTACGCATAAGTTCATTGCACCGACGATAAGGTGGAAGATCATTATAGAAAGTATCAGCATGCGCACATAGCCGAATAATGATTCGTAATTGTCCCAAATAAAACACCGTAGAGAAATGTCCACTCAACTCCTTATGCTCTGGTGCTACCTTTTTCCCACCATCGCAAGCACAATCACCACCCCCTTCCTGCCTTGACACCCCCCAAGACCGCTGCACCGGGTTTCCTTAACCCGCCTTCTACGCTCTTCTCTACCTCCCCACTAACTTGCTCAGCCCGCCTCTCTTCTTCCTCCTTCTCTCGCCTCTCGCGCTCCTCGTCTCGCCACACGAAATTGCCTGCGCCGCCTCTCCCTGCCCGCGCAACCGGCATCTCCTGACCTGCGGGGTGCCACGGCGTTGACACCTGCGGCCGTGACGCTGTAGGCAGTGCCGTGGCGTCTGCGTCGGCGCCAGCGCTGAAGGTGCCCTGCTGCGAGAGCTGCGAAGGTTGGTACCAGTTTCCCGCGCCTCCACGTCCGGTGTAGGCGTAGGGCTGGGATGAGGAGGAGGGGGTGGTGGATGCTGGCGTGGGCTCGGACGAAGAGATGGGTGTCGAGGGGTGGTTGGCTTCTACGTCCTGTTGTCGCTGGGTCAGTAGGATGGCAAGGGAATGGGCGCTTCGTGGACGGCATGGGCAGATACCTCAGCAGCTCTCTTGCTCTGCTCCTGCGCCTGGAGGATATTGCCCGCGCCGCCGCGTCCAGGCATTGCACCAATTGGTTATGTTGAACTTCGTTGGGGTTGTGTGTGTAGCTCTCAGTGCAAAAGTCGAATCCAAAGCGAGGGTATGCAGCGACTTTTATTCGCATTATGAGGGCATCTTAACTAAAGTGGGGCAGTGCATCATGCTTTCTTTTGAACCATCCCGACACCTCGGGACAGGCATACACGGGAACGCGAACCTCGATGCCCAATAACGCCGAAGACAAGTGTGGGGTAGAATAGGCTCAGGCGGGCGTTGCAAGGTAACTACATTAGTCACAATAACATATACAATGATAAGGAGCTAACCCTCTTAACGGAGTGTATGCTTCATTAATTTTACTTTGCAGACACATTTCGGGCATTCACATTTGAACAAGGGGAAGAAATTCGTGAACATTCACTGGCTATACACTCAGCCTGGCCTTATCTTAAGAAGCAGTCGAGAAGGGATATTCAGGCAAGAATCAACAGAGCATCCGGATGGATGAATGAATGTTAAAGGCAAGAAAAGAAAGACCGTCCGCCCGACCATACTGTGATCAGTGGTCCACACGACTCCATAACGCCTCATCGCCCCAAACCGTAGCCGCCGTGGTTGAGCCAACCCATCCATAGTTTAGTAAGATAAAAACGTCTTAATTATTCTCGTGCTTCCTGAACAGCACGTAAAACAGGATAGAGATCGCGCTCATCATCGCTCATTCTACGCTCGTCCTCGTGCTTGACGTCATCTTCTTCAGCGTAGTCACGAGACTCAAGTCTCTCCTTGAGATAAGCTCGTAACCTCTCGATCGTACGGATGTTCTCTACCCAGGACTGTTGCGACGTCTCATTGGGCTGCTCGGTAGATGTAGAAGATACCGCACTAGGCGAACGCATGGACAAAGCGGGGTCAACCTTGGGTGAATGAATAGCCAGTTGATTTACGGTATGATGTAAGTTTTCCTGTTCAGAGCTACGGCGTGACTCTTTAGGCGATGCACCATCGTCTGAAGTATCCATTCGGTCGCTCTCGTCACGACCAGGTGCAGCCTTCTGCAGGAGATTTCCAGAGTAGCGACGGCGCCCGTCGGCATCGAAAGCGGGTGCCAAACCCGAAGAGGGGGCAGCAGCAGACATATCCGACATAGCACTCACAGAGGGCAGAGTCGGGTACATGCTACCCATAGAGGTCCTGGTAGTCGGGGAGACGGTGCTGGCGGAGTGGTGCGAGCCAGGCGAATGCTGGGAGTTATAAGAGAGAACACTTGATGCTGGCGTCAAGGCTGGAGTCTCGGTGCTCGTGGAAGCAACCGCAGTAGCATGCGATGAATGAGGGTGGGCTGACGCAAGGCCAGGCGGTGAGTGACTGGACCGGTATGTCGAGCCAGTGGGCACGTAGTGAGCACCAGCTTGTTGTACACCGGCGGCTGCGGCATGGTTGGGATTCTCATAGACGGTACTTTGAAGCTGCTCCAAGAACTGGTCAATGTTGAGAATATCACTCTTGGTCCTCAAATTGGGAAGCGGCAAGGAGTAAGGGTGCATCGGAGGGTGAGAAGCCTGTGCTACCATCGTGCCACCGTGGCCATAGTCAGACATACTTGACTGGTAGCCACCGATAACGGGAAGCTGGATACTCTGGAGGCCCATGAGCCTTTGGCCAACATCATAGTACGTCGCAGGGTCGATAGCACGGCGTTTGGCATCACCGAAGAATTCATTGAGAGCATCATATGCCGCGCGCTTTCGAATCTCGTAAGAATCATTCATGTTCTGCTGAGCAGGATTGACGGCATAATATACGGGTCCATAGGCCGAGTTCTGGGGTGGTCCACCATAGAATCCAGCAGGGGCTCCGCCAGGATGCTGTTGGCCATAGGCTCCATTGGTACCAAGTGCACCGTCAGGGTATTGATATCCACTCGCTGTGGCGGCAAGCGCCTGCAAGTCAGTGACCACTGTGAAGCGTGAGTTAGAATCGAAGGAAATAGGGTCGAGGGGGTTTGCAGGCAGACAATTGTCGTCGATCCAGCGAAATGACGTATCTGTTGCCTCCTGAATGAAGGGAGAAGAGCACTTACGTTTGCCGCCTTGACCTGGATAGCCTGGTGCGCCGTGGGGACCACCACGGTTGGGTTCGGGGGAGCGCAGTAGAACGGAGTCGTCAGCATGGGTCTTGACGTGCTTTTTGAGATCCTGGGGACGCTTGAAGGCCTTTCCACAGAAATCGCACTTGTGTGGCTTTAGAGGCACGTGGACGCGAATATGTGAGGTGATGTGATCGCGTTTTACTGTCGTGGTGCGGCAGTTACCCCACTGGCAAGTAAGATTCAAGTTGTTCGTGCTTTTCCGCCCAACGTGGCGCTCGCAAACATGATCCTAAGGCACGATTAGCGATGGGTCACGTGGAAAAGCACAGGCGTGGGTGCACTGCGCCACGCAGAATTTTGCGAGCAGATGTTGCGCAGCTCGCTGCGAGGCAAAGGCCAGGCAGGAGGCGTTCAGGAGGGCTGGGCTCGACGTCGACTTGGCAAAAGAGTACTTACGTAGAGCAGCTCAGCGGTCTGGCATCGCTCGCCACAGTTCTGCCACTGGCAGACAAGCTGGTCGCTGGGGACGCTCGAGGCGGCGGGGTTGGGGGTGGGTTGCTGGGTCGGCGTGCCTACAGACTGCTGAGGCGCACCTGTCTGGGGCACAGCGCCCTGTGCAGGTGTTGAATCGGCCATGGTGGAGGGCTGGTGCCGAGGACGAGAGTCGAGGAGCAGCGGCCTTGGCAAGCAAAAAATGCAAACAAAGCGTCGGCGCGCTTATGTAAGGCAGTGGGCGCGCAGAGCGAGGAAGTAGCGTCGACGAAGGGCTGGGAGCGCAAAAGATTCGAAGACGGCAACGACGGGGGAGGCCGAGTGAAGTATGAAATGAGCGGGGGAGGAAAACCTGGGCAGCATTCTGGGCGCCAATAAGTCCCGGAAAGCTCCAAGAAATAGAGCCCGGCGAGGGCTCAGCCCCGTTGCCCTCAAGCCAGTCGCAAAATGCGTGCCAAGCCCCTCTATGGCGCTGCTTAACCGCTTCTAGGCACGCTAGCACGCTTTGCGCTCCGCCAAGCCGCGCCAAGGCAGCTGCATCCCAGCGCCTGCCACTCGTAGCGCTGCACTCACGCCAGCCGCCTGCCCCCCTTCCCTTCCTGCTGCCCCGACCTGGCCCTACCCCGCTGCTGCGTCCAAGTCGCGCCTGCCCCAAGTGCGCCCGTGTCTGTCCGCGAGCGAGCTTGCACCGTCTCTCTCGCCTCGCCCTCGACGCCCTCGCTCCCTACGCATGAAGGCATTTGCTGTCTGTGTGGCCCAAGAGTGCCAGCCCTTCCGCTTTGCCGGGCGATCGTCATGGCTACGACCAGTTTGAGACCAAGCCGAAACTCCCGTCCCGCCTGTGGCCAAGTCCGACCACTTGGCTTCAGCAGCGGAATGCTCGTCCTCGTCCCAGCTCCCAAGTCCCTCCGTCTCCGCGTAGCCGCGTCTTCTTCTGTTTTGCCGCCCTGTCATGCCGCAACCGCAGACTGAGCATCATCGCGCGCAAGCCTGGAGACCCCTTCACCCCGTGTTACGATGCCGCGCCTGGAGTCACCCTCCAAGCCAAGATGCTCCGCCCGCCCACCTGTCCCTTGTCGGCTTCGGACACCAATTCACGCCTTCCCCGCTTTCCAGCATGTGCCCTTGACTATTACAGTACCTTCTCCAGGGCAGATCCGAGAAGGCATGCGTGTGATTTATCTTCTTCCCACCATGATTGGAGACTCGGCCCTCCTACACCCTCCCAAGTCAGATCTATGAGCGATTTAGTCCATTACTCCAACTGCACGAATCGCGCTATGCTGTGGGGCTACGTCCCTCTGTCTGTTGGCACGTTTCGACATTCGATAATATGGAAACCGGGGAAATTTCTGACCATTGTTTGGACCTGACACTGCGCTGCGGACTTCGTCAACAGAGCTTGGTTCCATCTGGCTCGATTCCTGCTCCATCACTTGATGCAAGTACAACCCGAAATACCCTTCCCATATCAATTTACACTTCGTAACACATTTACCATCTGGAATATCAAGAGCGGGACGAGACCGCCCCTTGGCACCAAGATTTGAAATTGCTTGGCTGGAGGCGGTGCAACAGCACATGTCAGCAGGAGGCATATTATGAGTGGCTTCTCAGCCAACCGCTACACGCCCACCTATACGTGCTCATTTCGATGTGAGGGCCCAAATCTTGATTCAGGACAAGCAGGACCAAATGTGGCAACATGTTTCTGTATGTCATGCAAATTACCTCAGATTATGGACTCTACCTGTCATACATAATAAACGAGCCACCACCCTGTCGACTGCTTAGGGTGCCGCGAGCTGCATCACTCATGAAGACACGTTCCGGCACACCTTTACCAGGGTGCCTCTCCTGTGGTCATAGGTGGAAAGAAAACAATCATTTCATGTCTCTCAACAAGTCATCTATTTCATCCTGTATCGGATTCGGATGTGGAGAGGTCCGTCTGCCCGGATGACCTCCAAAGTTTCTCATCTTGCCACGCTCCTTGCACCACCAGTACGCGTGTCAAGCAAGCCACAGTGAAAGCATTCGCGAAGAGAGAAGCCGATACCCTTTTCAAGCCACTTGAGGCGCATGGCGTGGCGCACGGTGAAGTCATAATAAGCAATGACATCTTAGCGAAACTCTCAGCAAGACTCTCAGCGACCAAATCCTGAGTTCTCAATCCACTGTGCCTCCTTGGCTGCACGTGGCACATAAGTCCTGCATTAGGTAGATCCAACAGAGCGGGGCGAGAAAGCCCAGAAGTGTCTGATGACAGAAGGCTTGGTTAATCAAGAATGGGGTGGGCGAAGGATCTTCGCGGAGGGACGAACGCAGTGCCGAGATCAATGACAAGAGCGGAGATTGGATGCCAAGGGCAGCGCAATTTTGGAACCCAAGAACATTAGCTGGCAGTTCGAACACGCACCCTGCAAACGCTGGCCCAATGCCCTTGTTCGCATAAATGATGTTATAGATGACACTGAGTTTTCCGCCGCTCCAACCTGTTACCAAATTCTGCCCAGAAGCCTGATGCATATTTGGAAACACCGTTTTGCGTGCAAGGCATATGAGTACAAGGAAATTGTATGGAAGGTACGTCTATCTACGTTAAAATAAATATTGCATGCAGAACTTGATCTTGGTTTTTGTGGGAAGGGAAATCTGGCGGTCATGACAACTACAAAAGAGAGCCTTTGCAGCTTGTGATTCAGCTCAATTCTATTCAGAGTAGGTATAGAGAGTCTTCAAAGGGTTGTACTAGACAATCTATAATTCTTAGTCGAGTAAATATGCATAGGATGCTAAGGATAGGAAGGATAGGAAGCGACGACATGTCTACTTTTTACGTTTCGTAAATCCCCACCGTGGCGGCGGCGGATGTGCTCCAACAGTTTTGCCTGGACGACCTATCGGGCTTTGGTTTTGAGACAGCTGTTAGCTTTCTATGCTCAATCTTTTTTTCTCGTGGTAGGGATGTGCTACTATACAAGAGTGCATGTTTCAATCATGACTGCATATCTGTAGAAGTAGCTAAAAGGATATTGAAACCGCTTAAATCACAATAAACGCGTCTACTAATATATATTCGGCCTTCCTTAGATAGTCTGCGGATGAGCTTCATTGGTGTCGCGGAATAATCCTGGGTCCATGAATTATTGTGATCTGGGCATTATAACCTGAACAGCCAATGAAGAAAACGTTGAATCACAAAAATCGCGAAGAATCAACTCAAATCATATGACCTCAATAAATAATGGAAAAAGGCTTGAATGGCAATAGGCTCATAACCAGCCAACAGGCCGCAATGGAACTAATCTAGGGACTATCCGGACAGAAGTGTGCACGTGATATGCGGTCCGTGCGGGCTTGATGTTTTGTTTACTTCTATCTTAGCCTATGACGAACAATAGTTCGGCTCCGCTTGATCTCCCCACTGGACCACAGACCACACCTACATATAGAACTTCCGCAACTGCCAACCCTGCTCATAGCTCGTCATCGCTAGGCAACAAGATGGCGAGGCGGTCCGCGAGACTTCAGAAGGTATCGTACCCTCTCATCCCATGCGCACTTAACAGAAACTTACCGCCTCTAGCGTTCGCCCACCCCCATAGGAAGCTCTCCCTCTAGCTGGAAGACTGCTCAATCGGAGTCTCCCTCTCGAGATGAGCAACTACCACCCGTTGTTGAAGCCGAAGAGCCCGCTGTGAAGACCCCATCGGTCGTAACAGCCACTCCGAAAGCCTCTAAGATTCCGCTGCTCACATCGGATACTCCTGCGCGCACACCCAAGAACCGCACGCCGATCAAGCCCACTGGAGAAGAGATGCATCCAGCATACCACCACGCGAGCACGGCAAAAGTTCTAGATGAGGCACGCTGGCTCGGCTTTCAGGCTTTAGATGCTCACACCGCCCCTCCGAAAGCAATGGGTATCGGCATTGGACAAGCCACACCTACTAAAATCCAACCCCCTAAGGCTTCAGAACAAGCAAATGACAACACGACATCTCCGGGATTCCGGTTCCGCTTTCGGTTCCAATCCCCGGTGTCTGCACTCAGTCCCTCGTCGAACCGAATCCTGCGGGATAGCGCAAAAGACACTGTCGTTGGTGGTCATGGATTGTTCAAGGCAGATGAGTTTACTGCTCCGGTTGATATGACACCCAAGCGTAAAACAGTTGTGCCGAGAGGAAAGATGTCACGTTACAGCGATGTACACATGGTGCGTACCCCTTAATATAAACTAGCTGAGATCCGCAGACTAACGTTCATCTTCACAGAAAGAGTTCAAGAAAATGGACTCTATCGCTAACCATGCGTCAGCATTTCGTGCCGACCCAAATCGACTCAAGGCCTCGAACGCACTCCAAAGTTCGTCGCCAAAACTCGATCTTAACAAGCCGGAATCCAGCGTGAAGGTGCCGAACAAGCTAAAGAGGACCCAATCCAAGATGGAAATGGCAGACTCAAAGCTGCATTTCCCTGACTTGAAACCCACTCAGTCAAAGACAACTGCTGCGGAGCCAGTAACCAAAATCGCTCCTACGCCGCTGAAGCGGACTCAGTCAAAACCAGATACTCCCGGATCCGGACTGCCTCGCTCACAAGCGACGGTTAGAATGGTTCCTCCATCACGTGATGGCCGTTCAAACCAAGAAGACAATCCTTTTGCAAAGCGTGTCAAGCGTACTAAGGCAGATGATGCTGCAACAGCGCGGTCAACGTCTCTCGAAGCTAAGGCCAGCGCCGAAAACTCTGCGGCGGTCACTGCTACACCGGCTCGAAAGATTACTTCGCAGACCGCCTTGCCTCGACTTGCGAATAGGCTTATGACCCCTACAAAGTCTTCTAGTGCGCGCTCACAGACGGTCAAGGCATTCAAGTCCAGGCCAATGATTGCAGGACCATCCCTTCTTCAGTCGCCCTCCACGAAGAATCTCTTTTCACCCACCAACATCGGCACTATGGTGAAGGAGAGTGTTCGTGACGGGATCCGCAAGACCAGCAATTCCCTTTCTCGCGTTCGATCCATTCTCCGCACTCCAAGTCGCAAGTTCTCTGACGACCCAGAGAAGGTTGCTGCGGGCACCCACATGTCGCCGCCGCCCGAGTGGAACCCTGGTAATGTTCTTCCTGAAATTGCTCAGACTGCGCCTATGAAAAAGCATGTCAACTTCACTAGCAGCACATTGGAGCGAGCTGTCTTGGATGAGGTTGGCAAATCTCCATCACCCATGAAGCTACGCGCTGGCTCTGAAGTCCCCGCTGGTGCAGTCACCTACCCAGCTCTCGGCACCATAGACTACCCAGTCATTCCTGGTAGCGATGAGCCGGCTCAAACTGCGCCTTCGCCTTCACGACGCCTAACCTTCGGTGGTGCATCCGAAGGTACGACCAGCGCATTCTCTTTCGAGTCTACAAAGTCCATTAACTTCGGACCTGTTTCAGCCGGTACAATCCGTATGGTCCGCAAGAGCGATGCTTCTTCACGCGATGATGGTAAGAAACGAAAGCTTGATACTGTAGCCGAGAGTTCTGATAAGGAAAATGGTGGCCCAACCCCCGATGACGGACGCTCTGCAAAGAAAGCAAAGACTTCAGCCACTGAGCCTCCCAAGACGCCGTCTAAGTCGTCCTCGATGCTCCCCCGTCGTACTCCCAAGACGGGAAGCTCGATTAGCAAATCCAGACTTGCCTTCTTGGCAACTCCTAAGCGCGGAAAAGTGTAGATTGATGGCGCTTTCCGCTCTCTCCCAGTCGTTCACATGATGTTTCTTATTAATGGTGGTGCAGAGCCAGGTTTCTTAATGTTCGATCATGGGGTCTCTCCTTCGCTTTCTATGCTCTGAGTGCTGCATATTCTCCTCTATCAGCTTGATAGAGTTGGCGTCTAGGACAAGCATGATCACGACAGTTCTTTTCCATTTCATTGAGTCTTGCCTCTTCATTTGGATGGCGTAAGGAGATGCCTAGTCAG
>Ga0247757_10000152_pt1 | contig 57476 bp, 52 predicted proteins | sample UWRJL126311R4_FD_180929 | JGI IMG/M metagenome (GOLD analysis project Ga0247757, IMG submission 180929) | Plant litter microbial communities from Arlington Agricultural Research Station in Wisconsin, United States - UWRJ-L126-311R-4 | ecosystem: Environmental > Terrestrial > Plant litter >... | reverse complement strand
AAATTTTATTTCTTCTTTTTTTTTTTATTTAAAAAAAAGTTAAGTAAACGAGGGTATGAGGATGTAAATTCAGCAAAAGAGTTATCCCTAGGAAAGAAAAAGAACCAACACCAGCCACAACCTCATGACCTCAGTAAAAACCTTCTTCCCTCCCCATCCGCAACCCTTTTCCTACTACTATATGTATATACATATGCAACGTAACAAGTACTCTAAGACGTTGGTAGGCAGGGTAACCAAATCATCATTTCATCATCATCATCATCATCGTTATCCCTTTGTTTTTGTTCACATTCAAAAAGAAGAACGGCCGTTATGTTTCTCCCAGAAAAACAACAGAAGAAGAAGAAAAAAGATGTGATGATGACCCCCGTGGTAGTGGTAGTAGTAGTCCCCGTTTCCTCCATGATGATTCGATGCTTCTTGATATACTTGAACCCCTCCAACAGCACCCGTGATCCTCAATCCCTCACGCACATTACCCCTTAGTTTTTCTTCTCCATCTCCCGCTTCCTTCTCTATTCTTACATCCGGTATAGAAGATCCGTATCTATTCGGCCTCAACGTTAGCTCAACTCTAAAAGTCGAAAAAAAAAGAAAGGGACAAAAAAAACACGTACCTAGCGGATGACTGCAGCTCAGCTGCGGCTTCTGGCTGTACTTTGTCGCGAGCTCGTCGCGTATACTATTGAGCAGCTGGACGTAGCTCTGGTTGGGATTCTTCTTCAGCGAAGTGATAAAAGCCCACGACATGGCGCCCGTGGCCTCGCCGCCAATGGATGCATCAGCCCTGTACGAAAGAAAGAAAAACCACGTCAGCAAAAGCTACTCCATACTAGTTGTTGCTGGAAAGGGGGGGTCTGGGTCTGGGGTCTCCACTTACGAAGTCTGCGTATCCTTGGACCCACTCCACATGATGACGTCTGCGGGACTCGTCTTGGTGCGCAAGTTCTTCTGGTAGATGGCGTCGCCCTGGGTGACCTTCTTGAAGAGACCCGAGGCGCCCGAGATCATGCCGCTGATGTCTTTGCGCGCGTACGACGAGACGATGCCCAGCAGGCCCTGGCCCGCTTCCTTGGCCAAGTTGGGTTGCTTGACGACGCCAGAGGTCGAGTAGATGTAGGGCAGGTCGAGCGCGGAGCCCGAGTGGCACGAGTCGAAGATGGCGGTCAAGCGCACGCCCGGTTGCAGCGGCTGTACCATGATACGGTGCATCTCGTCGTCGACAATGTGCCCTGCTGTCCGGAAGTCGACGGGATAGATGACTTCATCGTAGCCGTCGTCCTCGTCACCGTCGAGGTCCTTGGTTTGGCCGCCGTGCCCTGTGGGCGTCAGTTTATGGATCCAGAATGTCGGTTCAGAGTGAATGCATACCTGAATAATGGAAGAATAGTGAATCGTTAGGCCTTGCGTCCTTGATCAGCCAATGCATGGCGCGAAGGATGTTGGCCTTGGTTGGCTGGCTCATGGGGTTGTGCTGGTCGTCCGTCAGGAGAACCATGTCCTCTCTCTTGTAGCCAAAGTGGCCGTTCAGATACGTGCTCATGTTCTTCACGTCGTTGATGCAGCCACGCAGCTGGCCCCGCTGACCAAAGTAATTGATACCTATGAGCAGCGCCTTCCTCCGGCCATTGCATGCCGAATACTGGTACGAGTACCCGTTGGGGGCACCAGGGCCAAAGTTTTGGGGCTGAGTTGGCGGTGGTGGAGGGCCGCCGCCCTGTTGCCACTGGTTTCCACCTGCACAAGTCAGCAAACAGCTCGCGGAGGATGGTTCAAGGAGCATACCAGGTTGCTGGTACTGCTGTGGGGTAGGCTGCTGGGGTGGTGCACCATATGCATATTGCTGAGGCGGCGGGCTCTGTCCATGCATCAGATGAAGGCTCCCCAGTCACAAGCTATCTGCCAATCAAACGCACCTGGTGATAACCATACTGTTGTGGCGGGGGCGTCTGGGTGTATCCGGAATTGTAGGGGGGTTGTGGTGAGGGCGCAGGCTGGTAGCCGCCATACTGCTGTTGGGGACTATAGGGCACCGGTTAGCACAGCGCGCACGGCGTCTTGGGTACAACCGACTCACGGAGCACCGTAGCTGGGCGCCGGGTAGGCCTGGGGCGGGGGATAGCCCTGCTGCTGCGGCGCGCCGTAGTTTGGCTGGCCGTTGTGGTACTGCTGGCCCGGGTAGTAAGACATGTCTGCGGTTCACAACGATGGTGTTGTGGCTCTGAGGTGTGTGTGAATGCGGCGCGTCGATCAAAGCCGGGGATGGGGCCCGAGGTCGGTGGGGGTCGGGCAGGCGGCGTTGCAGAGAAGGCGGCGCGTCCGGAGGGAGTTGAGAGCAAAGGGAGAGGGTGCAGGAGAGTGAATGAACGGTGACTGAGTGGAGCTGCGAGGAGTCTGGGGAGCTGTATAAGCAACAGCGTGCGGCTGACTGTGGCTCGAAGTTTTGACGGCGGGGTCGCAGGATTGGCTCAGGTGGAGGGTGTGGCTGCCGAGTGCCGCCCAAGCACAGCGCGAAGGAGAGTCTCTGGGGGGCCTCAGCTTGGCTGCCGCGAGGACGAGAAGAGGCAGATCAGACGGAGCCGGAGACTTGTTTTCGTCGGGCGTGTGGGGATCTACGGTGCTGCTCTATAAGTACGGCGCTGCGCATCTCCTCGTGCTGAGCGTAGTGTTGTGCAGGTGCAAAGCCACTCCCCTCAGGGTATCCTGACCAGAACGGGCATGCTGGGCTTCCTGGGCTTCCTGGGCTTCCTACGTGTGCGGCCCAGCGCCATCTGCGTTACCGCTTTTGAGCGTTGAGCCACGAATCAGGCTGTAGCCGCGCCGATGCGCTTCTTGCGTGCATGCGCGCCAGCGTCGTACTTGCGGGCTCCCCGACCGCTCCACGGTGAGCCCATGCTCTCCAAGCCCACGCTCCCCCAGGCCCTCTCTCTCTCTCTCTCTCCCTCTCTCCCTCTCCAACATGCGGTAAACCAGATCCTCTGGCTGCATCTGCATCCTCTCTTCTCTCTCCCGCCGACACCTGCCCAATTGCCTCCGCGCGCCCTACTCCTTGCTGCCCTCCCCTCCCTCTCGCGTGCGTCGACTGCATTTCCCGTTTCGAACCCCCTGACCACCCTGAGCGTGCATCGTCCAACCAATCCGCCCTGCCCGTCGACCGGTTGGGGACGTGCGCCCATGCGAGTGTAAGGAGGGCTACAACTACAAGGCGTTCCAGCCCCGATGCGAATGGGGCTTGCGTCGCTCACCTCTAAGCGAGCGGTCAAGACCGAGCAGGACTGACCTCATTTGCTGCGCCGTGGGGGAGCTCGCTGTCCAGTCAAACGGCGCCAAAGCAGGGCCTCGGGAAAAAAAAAAAAGAAAAAAGGAAAAAAAAAAAAGGGTCCATGCACCCTCGCCCAACCCGCACCCACGTTGCTGCGCTGCCATCATCCCTGGCCTGTGCCTGTCCCGTCGCTTTCTCATGTCGCAATCGTCCGCACGGGCTACCGTTGGCAGCATGCGCGTGTAAGAATAGCTCGAAATTTCCCAGCTGCTACTAAGCAAAAAAACAATTCTCGACGAGGGGGGAGATGGGTATATCATTCCAGTCTTCTCTACAAAAGCCTCCCCCCTGCATGGCGCCATCCAATCCCCTCTCCGCCAATCACACCCTCAACCTCCAACATTCACTAAAAGGTACCATCTCCACAATATGCAAATCCCTGTCCGTCGAAAATACATGGAGAAACAAGGGGTCAAACGAAAAGAAAAGAAAACGCCTGCGTGAATATGACAACGCCGCCGTCTTGGCAAGAATCCCACTGCTTCGTACAATCCCATACCGTCGTCTGGCACCTGCCGCAAATGCGAAAGAGGTTACCTTTTCTCGTGAACCCAAAAGAAGAAGCCAAAGGAAAAAAGGAAGAAAGGAAAGGAAAGGAAAAGATGCGACCAGCTGATCGTACACATGGTCAATAGAAAACATAACATGATGCAGAATGCAGCAATTACAAACGGGGTTATTAGTCTCAACCAATCGAATGGGGTCGTGCCCGTTCGCTCATAGATGGTTGAGAGGAATGGAGAAGCTTCAATCGCCGCATCGTACGCCGAAGAGGGGTTAGCCCTGTTCGGAACAAAACAAAACGGTCAGTCAGGGTATGCAAAGAAACGAACGAAAGGAAATCTTCACGCCGTCATGGTCTGGGACGCTTTGGGGGCCGCGCTCGCACCATCGACATCTTTACCTGCTGATGCCCGCTCGACATCGTCGGTCCCATCGACTCCCTTGCCATCGTTGGCTTCGCGCCCCGCATAGATCTTATCCTTTTGCGCTTGCGCCGCCGCGAGAGAGTCGATGTACGTTCGGAACTTGACAATTTCTCGCAGCAGGTACGACGACTTGCGTTCCCAGTTGGCCATCGCCTTGGCAGCGTTGGGGTGGCGTGGAGAAAACTACCATCGTCAGAATCACAGCGTGCAGACTTCTTGGCTGGGACTTACGGCAATGAGCATCGGAGCTCTCAGTTCGTTATGACGAGCAAGTTCTTCTTCGATGTTCTTCACGTAATTACTCAAGGCGCGGAGCTGGTCGACTTCCATCAGGTTGCTAGCCATCATGCTCGACGTCGGTGGGCTCCAGTCTGTCAAGCTGACCTTGTCACCGGGAAGACGCGCTTTGACCGTTCCGGTGGCATGGTCCATGGAGCTACGCAGCGAACTCGCCATACTAGGACGAGGCATGTGCCCATGGTGGGATGGGTTGGCGTCTGGTCGGATCAAGGCCGTGTTGATCACATTTTCTCCCCAGCCATATTCTATATTGCTGACACCGCCCATGAGGGGCTCCTTGGACAATCTCGCAGACCAGTAATTGGCCGTTGACACAAACTCTCGAACGATGTCGGGCGTGCCAACCTGGAACAAGTGGACTGCTCCAGTGGGGAGAGAAAGCGCCCACACGTGGGGACGCGATTTCGAATAGCCAGGTGGAGGAAGAGCGCTGGCAATCGTCTGTCGCAGCAGAAAGCTGTCAAGCGCCTCGGCATTGTCCATCCAGTTGCCGCCTCCAACAACGCCTCCGGCAGATGGTCGTGCTTTTTTCTGCCGAAGGGATTTCGCATTCATGTTGAAAGAGAAGAGCCGCATATAGCCCTTCTCGATAACGGCGAAACACTCGTTCCATGTCCGGTCTTTAGCTTTCCTATCCAATGACTCCAGATGGTGTTTGTGTTTCAAAATGCCTTCCTTCGCCCACGGCGCTCCGGTCAATTCAAGCGTTTCGTCTTCCAGCAGCGGCGCAACACGGGTAAACTCCTCATCGCTCGCTATGGTCATGCCCTCTTCACGGATAATCGCTTGGCTGAGTGCATTGGCAAATCCAATGGCTTGTTGATAGTCTCCGTGAGCAAAATGGGAGCCGAGCGATTCCATCGACATGGAAGTCTGTGTTTTTCCAAACGAGTACCTGCTCCATGTGCTCGAGCCAGCTGGGCTCCAAACAGACTGGTCGTCCAAGCTCGTACGGCTGGAAGCCACCGTGGAGGTTGGGTACAGACGGGGCCGGGATCTTGTCTTTGAGTTCCAACTCTTGCCCATGCTTCGGAAGTCGGTCTGTGATCGTCCGCGGTAGCTCATATTCTCCGATGGAGCTTTGCTCAACACGCTGGGGGTGCGTCGGAGTTTGCTGCTCACGGAAAGGTTGTTGTTTGAAGGTTGCTCGTGGATTTGCAACGTAGAAGCACCATGCAGAGGAAGGCGCTGCTTTCGGATAGAATCGTAGAATTCTTTCAAGATCGTTTCAACATGATATTCCCAGCCTTTCATGGGGCCATTGTAAGGGGCTCCGACAAAAAGATTGGCCTCCGAAACCGCAGAATCGGCAATGATGCTTTCTGAGCCAGTTCGCAAAGGAGGCCTGATGGAGAGGCGGCTTCGAGCTCGCTTGTTTTCGAGCGGCTCATCCACCACATCCGCAGGAAACGTGGAGTTCTCGGCAGCCGGCGAGTTAGGTTCGGATTTGTCGGTATTCCACGGAATCGAGCCCCTTTTAAACTGGGTTGACTGTGGTCGTAGTGTCTCCTCAGCGGCATCTTGCAATGCATCTTTACAAACACGGGCTACTGTGGGAAGAGTATTCTTGACGAATTGACTGCGAGTCATGCGGGAGTCTATGTCAGCGACATGCAGATCAGTGTTGAGCAGAAGGATGGAGTAGCAAATGGTGTGAACAACATCTAAGGTAGCAATTAGTACTGGTCCCAGCGCGTGCTAGCTATACTTACCAAGTGCCTTGAAACCGTGATTAGGATTGCACTCGCACCAGCGCTCTGACAGACTCATGAGAATCCGGTCGACTTGCTGAGTCTCTGCTTTGAGCACAAGCTTGCCGCAAAGATCGCGCATGGCAGCGAGCACGTTGAAGCCACTCCATTGGAACAAGTCCATAAAGGCCTTCCTTATTCGCGAGCTTGCAAGCGTCACGTCGCCAAGTATGGCAGCTGCCTGCCCTTTCTGAACAGACGGATCATCTCCATTGAAGATTCGGAATGCGCGCTCTCGATCTGCTTCGGTGGGCTCATCGTCTGGTATGCGGTGCTCTATGATGGCCGGCATGTTGTCCTCATTCTCCACTTCGACTTGAACGGTTGGAACATTTGAGGAGTTGACGGCGGCGCCGTTCGCAGAGGCCAATGGAGCTTCAGGCGCCGACGCGGGTCGTTCCTTCTCCGATGGTTTGGGTGGGACAAGTGGGCCTGATGCGCCTTCCAGCGGAAGCGACAGGTCCTCGCCGTCGTCCCCTGCAAGCCTTTCCTCCGAAGATGTCGGCTCTAGCCACACGCGTTTCGACCTGCTGGCGTTCTTATGGGTATATACTTGCGCGCTCTTACTAGGCGTAGTAAGGATCCAACCCTCGTCCTCCAATTCGACTTCTGAAGCAGATCGTGATGATGCCGTTAGATCCCCCACGTCCGCTGGTTGGGATCCTAGCATGCCAGTGGTCTTAGGTCCACTGGGAGTGATGTTATTGTCGACATCATTGGGCGGGAACGTGTATGTCGTAGGGCTGCTCGCAGGTCTTGGCGTTTCATCTGCATCCACGAAGGTGTCTGATGGCGTTACACGGCCACTGCGGTCCTCATTTCCACTGCTGCTATCTGCAAGGAAGGTGTCCTCTTGCGTGTTAGCGACGTTTGCTCTGTGATTCTTCATCTTCAGTTTCAATTTTGGACTGTTTGTGGTAGCCACCTGTTCCACCTTCAATTGCTCTTCCTGTGAAGACGGTGGAGAGTTATCAGTACCACGGGACCCAGGCTTCACTGTGCGTACGGTCGCATCCTTATGCGGCTTGTACCCAGGTGAAAAGCCGTTCTGGCGCCCGTTAGGTGGCGCTTCGTCGGTTGGCGTTGGGAATTCCCGAGCATCATAATACTTTGCTACGGGGCTGTTCATGTCGCCAAGGTATGGGTTCATAACCTTTCGAAGACTGCTTATACCAGGGCTCTGCGGCGAAAGCGCCTCAGGCTTCGGCACCGGCTGAAACTCCACAGGCATTGGAGGAGGCTGCGGGGTCTCTGTCACCGACTTCTTCCGTCGCCTGAAAAACGATGAATGCTTTTTAGTCAAAGTCGGTTGCTGTGGTTGCGCGGAATTGGCAGTCTGGGGCGGTCTTGCGGGTGCGGATTTGAGTTGGGACGCTATATGGTTTGACCCGTTTGGCGTAGTACGAGGCCGCCCATGAGAGTAGACAGATTCTACATCAGCTGGACGATGGTTCGATGGGACAGAGGGTGGGTGTGTGCGAGAGATGCTGGGGCTCGAAGATGAGCTGGAGGAGAGTTGCGGCATTGATTTGGGAAGACTGCTTCCAAAAACTCTGCGGAAGAAGCCTGGTTTTTCTTTAGGAGCGGATGCTGGGTTGGGAGCTATAAGCGTGTGTTTGCGTGTAGCAACGGTCGGAGAGGGCGCCGGTGGGTCTTGGAATGTGGGGATCGGTGGCAGATCCCTTAGGCTGTGGGCATTGACGAATTCTTGAGCCTGTTGACGCATGTTAGGTTCGGGATGGCTTTTGTTTTTGCGCAGCGTTTTGTAACTTGCAGTAGAGCGAACACTGTTCTTGCGTCGAGGTGCGGGTGCTTGAGGTGGAGCGTATGACGGTTGAGGGGGAAACGCCACTGGGGACTGTGGCTCTTGGATTCTCCTGGGTCCGGCAGGAATGGTGGGTTGCGGCGCGGCCTCGTACTCAGGGCGATAATTAGTATAGTTGGACCTTTTTCTTTCCAGAATTGACTCCGCTTTCGCTGTTCTGGAGGACAGATTGCCGTGGTCAAAGCTGGCGGAACGACGCCCGACAGCCAGGCGGTGGGCCCCCATACCCCCATGGCCGAAATCGACGCTGGAAGAAACGCTGCCTTTACTGCTCTTCCCGCCGCCTCGTATGTGCCCTGTCTGCTGGTAGTCGTTCGAAACGCCATTTGTTTGCTTCGACCCCGACCACATGCCTCGGAGACTTTCCCTGCGACCCATGGTATTAGGAATATTATTACTGCTATTACTCCTCCGCCCCCGCGATTGGTGTGTCGAATAGCGCGATGAAGCGTCGTCGGCATGCAGGTCGTAATCGGACGAATGCGACGAAGCGTATGTGTGACCACGGTGGCGCGTGGCCTTGGCTGGAGGATAGGTATTATCTGCTAAAAAGAAGTCGACGTCGTCAAAGTTAGAATAGAGGGCAGCAGGATAAGTAGACAGGGCAGGCAGCTGGTCCAACGACAAGAGCATGTTATCGACCACGGAGTCTCGCGTACCATCCGCAAAGGACAAGTCATGCGAGTCTCTCAAAGCGTAGCGCTCGTGCTCCCCACTGCGCCTGCTGTCCACTGGGGTAGCGTCATCGAAGAATGTCTGCGTCTGCTTCAGGCGGGTGTCGAGCGCGCGCATGCCCCTCGACGCCCCCGTCGGCGTGGTGGGCCGTGATACGTCCCGCCGGTCTGCTCTGCCATAGTCTGCCATTGCTGCTTCACCGATGCCCAAGTCCGGTATTGGAAGATCTCAGTGATGCAGCTGCGCCCGTTTGCATTCTCCGCTGAGTACGACTGAGGGCTGCCCGTCTGCAGGCGATCCGCGGTGCTGGGTTAGGCGATCAGTGTGCTGGGGCCGCGCAGCGGATGGGGGCAGTTTCGTTTCACTGGCAATGGCGGATGGCTGCTGCGTGGACGCGCTCGCTGTCGTGCTGCAAAGGCGGGTGCAAACACGGTCTGGCGGGCGGCACTGCGAGGTTGTAGAGGCGAAATGTAGCTGCCAACAGGCGGTGGGGCATGACACAGAGAAGAGACGCTGTGAGATTGCGGGCCGCTCTGGTCGACGTAGCGTTGTCGCGGCTGTTTGGAGTTTGTTCAGGGGTGCTGCAGATGCGGAGACGGAGAAGGACGAGAGCGGCAGGCCGTCGGTGGCATGTAACACGGCAGCAGGCCGCAAGACGAAGGCAGAGTGAGATGCAAAGAGACACGACGACACAGGAGACGCGGAGGAGCGCAGCGTCTGAGGATGGACGCGCGCAGCGGGCAGCGAGGGCTGATTAGGACAATGGCAAATGGCTTTGAGTAGCCGCGATCAGGGCTTTTTTGGACACTGGTAAACGGCTGCTGGGGCCCCCTGTCCGGCTGTGAAGATGCACATGGAGGCACACGCTCGCCCTGACACAGCGCTGGCTGTCCTGACTCGCCGGGCGGAGGGCTCGGAGTCCGCCCCAGCCTCTGCCACGGCCTGGACGTGGTCGCCAGTGTGCAGCTGCTGGTTCTCGCGGTTCTCACGGTTCTCAGCGTTGTGCAACACGTTGAAACGAGGGCATTGGCGAGACTGTGGGCAACCCTTGCACAAGTACGACCCCTGGCGGGATCGGCTTCGCTCCCTGGAACGAACTCAGGGACACCAGGGCCGCGCTATCGAATTGCCCAGCCTAGCCATAGCGCCCAGCCTCTATGGACAGGGCGCACAGGGCCGTGATAGGGCAGAGGGCGTGCTCGCCAGCAGGTGGCACATGCGCCGCTGTACGTGAGTTCTGTTGGAACGTCTTGGACAAGGTTCGGAACAGAAACGTTTGTGAGCACGACTGCATGACTGCATGACTGCTTAGGATCACCTTCTGAGACCTCCATGGGCTCAATCTGTCGCTATTTATGGAAGATTTGATCGAGAAGAACCTCCCGGCCCCTTCTTGAAGCTGGAATCATGCTATCTTCTGCAAGAAGCTTTCGATTTTTTCCACAGCCTCGTCAAGTCCCTTCACGATTACTGTCGGCCGCCCAGCTTCTCCGCTCACTAGCTCGTCTACCCATCCTTTTCCACTGCGATCAACCCAGCATGTTTGTATCCCCTCGGAATTAGCCCCGACCACATCAAACGGATTGCCACTCACCAGCCAGACATCCTTTTCCTGGCCTTTCTCTGCTTTCCCTAACTCCTGGCGTAGATGACGGTAGACTTCCGGGTGCGGTTTGAAGCGCTTGGGTGAATCCACAACCACCACTTTCTGGAAAAGGCTTGCGTGAGGCGAGAGATCGGGTGATTGGGTGAGTGAGGCATTGATCATTGCCGATGTACCATTAGAGAAGATGGCGGCCTGGATGTGAGAGCTGTCCTTGAGATGCTGGAAGATGGGCGGAACGTCCGGAAAGACGTTCAGAGTGTTATAGGCTTTCATCAGGCTTGCAATCTCCTCGTCGTTTAGAGAAACGCCGGCTTCAGCGAGCGCGTGGATCAGAGACTTGCGAGTGACGTCGGAAAAGGGCTCGTATTGTTCTGCAAAACTTGTTACCGAGAGGCCTAAGGGCTAGGAGACACGATTAAGGACATACGCATGCTATTCAACCGCCATGTATACTCCAGCTGGTATTTGCGCCATTCCACCGCGATGCTAGAGGCTTTCTTCTGGCCGAAATGCTCGGCCAGTTGCTTAGCGATGCTCTCTGTAGACAAAAGCGTCCCGTACACGTCGAAGGCGAGAAAGATCATGATGAGGAACCGTTCTCTCGGGACAAGTACTGTGTAGTTCCTCGATGAAGGCGGGGGCTATCTGAAGCTTAGAGCACCGGAAGATGCTCCAGTACCCCGCCTCTGAGCGTCATCACTGCTGTTTCGGTGCCAGTAAGCCGTGTCAACCTACAGCTATAGATCTATAGTCTATAGTACATAAAGTTCTGAGATTGAGTACATTCCCTGATAGCGGGCAATCTCTCTGCTACGTTTGTTGCATCATTCGCATATCGACCACCATCGGAACATGAATGGTTTGGGCAAGAATACGCGGATCACTTGAGACCCACTACAGGCACGCCACCGCATAAACTTCACAAGGGATCTCGGTCTTCATGCGATTTGAACCGACTTACACCCCCTGAGAGCATGTCTCGGGAGGAAGATTTGTGCGGGGTAAAGTCGGGGTGCGACGCACTGATGCCATTGGGTGGCTTGCACAAGGAGCTCCGACACCAGATAAGGAGTAGAGGACGCCGCAAGAAGATGGAATTTCAGTGTTTGAGGCAACGTACGACTTGTGCTTAGGTGGAACAAAGGCGACTTGGAGATTGAGATCATCGGATTTTGTCAATGGTTTAATGGAGGTGCTACAGGTGTCTATCCAACATCTTGTATGGTATAACAGTGAGCTCAACCAACAGCTGCCCATGTCGCACAAAATGTCTCCAAAGCTCTTGATTTCCTGTTTAGTGCCACATGTAACGGCGTACAAGTCGCTAATCAGAGAGCTGCAATTGGTACAAAGAATGGAATTTAAATGGTGTCCAATCAATTCGATTGCATTTCCGTACATGGGGCGGTCTGTGGCGGTCTGTGGCGCAACGCGCTAAAGCGTGGGCTCAGATTCACCTTCTGTTGGCTTTCCCGACTTTTCAATCTCCAGTCCCTGAACAACCATCAAGACAGCACCGACCATGCACAATACGCGTACACTGCGGGTACAATTCATCTCCCATATATATGTCCAAATACTTGCTAACCAATCGTCAGGTGTCCTCCCGTAGGGAGCTCTGCATCTTTTGTGCCACCCGTCAATCGATCGGAGCAGCCGCAGCCGTCCACCCCCGGAGCTTGTCTCAGCGGAGACAGCTCAATTCCTCGACGAAAGCCCCGCAATACGCCTCTGAAGGGTTGATATACAAAGATGCAGACGATGATGTGCAACAGAGACCGAGATTCGGTACGGCCCAACGTGCCCCCCCTCATCCCCCGCCGTCGCAATTCTCTCGGAATACATATCAATCTCAAGCACCGCGGCCCCATCAATATCAACCACAGCGGCAGCACGCGCAAGATAGGCGGCTGCCGATACGGAATGTGTCTCTTGGCAACAGTCGTCCAAACAATCAAGATCTAGGTCGCCCGGGTTCCCAATTCCAGCGATTCAATGTGAACATGGACCCAAGAACACCTATTTTCGACTCACCAGCTTTTGGCTCAGGTCAATTGCGCAGACGGAATGAGCCCCAGGCTACCATGAGATCTTCTACATCCGTGTTCTCTAACGCGCAGCCAACCGCTCCGCGTCCACGGATGGACCAAGCAGAAATCGAGCGACTATTAAATAGTCATTCGAAGTCCACTCAAAGAGGCCCGCCGCGTCCTTTCACACCCTTGTCCCGTAATACCGGCACTCGAAATGCACCTAACCCTACCTTCCGTGCTCCTGCGGTGTCAAACAACAGTGTAAAGGAAGACAGACTATCTGATGCTGCCGAAGCATGGGTTCGTACACGTGGCTCACAGATGGAGGCTGTCGAGCCTGCAATCGATGACCGAAATGATAGACGTCGTGGCGATGTGGCGAACGAAAGGAGAAGAAGTCGGTTCATGACGGAGGCGGAGGCTCCTGTTGAGACGCGCAATCGATACGAGGAGCCGGAACGGCGGCGAAGAGATGCTGGGAGAGCCACCCGTGGCCGCATAATGAGAGAAGACGACGAGGATGCTGAAGAAGCCATAGAAAAAGCAGAGCGAAGGAGACAACGAAAAGAAGCGAAGAAGAAGAAGCAGCTAGAGAAAACTGAGCCTGTACCCGTCTACTTGCCAGAGTACATCAGCGTCGCCAACTTGGCCTCACTCCTAAAAGTGCGTGTCGAAGAATTCGTGGCAAAATTGGAAGAACTTGGATTTGAAGACGTGCAGAATGATCATATTCTCAACGCGGAGCATGCTGGGCTCATTGCACAGGAGTACAATTTTGAGCCTATCGTTCAGGCAGAGGAAGACGATGGTGATCTTCGTCCGGCGCCAGCTTTGAGCGCTGAAGAATATGCTGAGCTGCCTGCGCGGCCTCCGGTGGTCACCATCATGGGCCACGTAGACCACGGAAAGACTACTATTCTGGACTACATGCGTTCTACCAGTGTGGCTGCGGGCGAATTCGGCGGTATTACACAGCATATCGGAGCTTTCAGTGTGCCCTTGGCCTCGGGCAAGAAGATCACTTTCCTTGATACACCTGGCCACTCTGCCTTTGAAACAATGCGTGCCCGTGGCGCTAATGTTACTGACATCGTGGTTTTGGTGGTTGCAGCCGACGATTCTGTCATGCCCCAGACTGTTGAGGCTATCAAACATGCCCGAGCAGCCAATGTTCCGATTATCGTGGCCATCAACAAAATCGACAAGTCCCAAGCAGACCCTGACTCGGTGAAGCTCGATCTGGGCCGTCATGGCATCGAAGTGGAAGATTTCGGTGGCGACGTCCAAGCTATCTGCGTCAGTGGCAAGACAGGACAAGGCATTCCTGATCTAGAAGAAGCCATCTCCACTCTCTCCGAAATGCTTGATCATCGTGCCGACCCTAATACCAACGTAGAGGGCTGGATACTTGAGGGTAACTGCAAGAAATATGGCAAAGTCGCGACTGTCCTCGTCCGCAGCGGTACTCTGCGTCAAGGCGACATCCTTGTTGCTGGCAAAACCTGGGCTCGTGTCCGTACTTTGCGTAATGAAGCCGGAGCTGTCGTTCAAGAGGTCGGACCCGGAATGCCTGTTGAAGTGGATGGTTGGCGCGACCAACCCATTGCAGGCGACGAGGTGTTGCAAGCTACTGGCGAACAGCAAGCACAGGAAGTCTCCGACCTGCGTGTTGAGAAGGAAGACCGTGAACAGATGGCTAAGGATATGGATGCTATCAACGAAGCGAGACGTGTAGAAGCCGAGCGTCGTGCCCGCGAAGAAGCAGCCGAGAAGGCCGCTGCCAAAGGGGAGACTCCCGCCGACCAAGCTAAAGCCGAGGAGGGCCCTTCGATCATTCCCTTCATCGTCAAAGGCGATGTTTCAGGCTCGGTAGAGGCCGTCATAGACTCCATCTCTGCGCTCGGCAACGGTGAAGTAGGCACCCGCGTTCTTCGCCACGGCGTTGGATCCCCCTCCGAGTTCGATGTCCAGCATGCGGCAGATGCACATGGCCACATCGTCAACTTCAACACGGCTGTGCCCACCCACATTGCCGCCATGGCGGAGGAAAAGGGCGTCAAGATTCTCGACTCCAATATCATATACCGCGTGGTGGATAACGTGAAGGCCCTGCTCGAAGAAAAGCTGTCACCAAAGATCATACAAAAGGTCACGGGTGAGGCGGAGGTGGCCATGGTCTTCGACATTGGTATCGGAGGCAAGAAGAAGCTCAAGGTTGCGGGCTCTAAAGTGAGGAACGGCGTTGTGGACAAGGGGACCAAGGTCCGCGTGCTGCGGAAGGAGCAGGTTGTCTTTGATGGTAAGTTTACCTCACCCCCACTGCGTTTATTCTTTCGTGAGAGGCCCTTGAAGAATCGTCGCTGACTATTTTGACGCAGGTATTCTCAACTCTTTGAAAAACCAGAAGAAGGACGTGGACCAGATGCGCAAGGATACCGAGTGCGGCATCGGGTTCGAGGGGTGGGAGGATTTTAGGGTTGGGGATAAGATTCAGTGCTATGCGGAGGAGAAGCATAAGAGGACTTTGTAGGATACTGTCGTTTTGCTACTTGTGTTATAGAGATAGGGTTGGGTGCATTCATACATGTGTAGAATAGGCACGTCGTCACCGGGTCGGGCCAGCCCACTAGGCTCGGAGAGGGGTTTAGATGTGTGTTCTCACTCCACTTTGCATATGGAAGGGATATGGGTTATGCCTAGACACTCTTAGAAGGTAATTATAGGGTGATTGCGGTGTATACTTGCTCGCTTTTCGGATGTAGTTACTGATCTTTTTTGTTCGACTGGTCCAATTGATAGGAAACTCGAGTGTTGTCAAAGTAGTGGGTGGTCTATTGCCTGTTCTCACATCCAAGGCCCGGGAAGCTAAAAACACTGTACACTTTCGCAGAAACTCAAGGAGGCCACGAACAGCTAGATGTTAAAGCTCAATCGCAATAGCCTCAAATCAGCCAACAGGCTGCAAGGGATTTTTTTTTTCTCAACTCGAATTGAAAGAAGCCACAATACCGGCGCACTCCTATCCAGTGACTCCGCCAGTGTCAGCTCAAGCTGCGCAACGACCTGCTTGTTCGGTCTGCTCTGGCAGCACAAATTATAGTCCGGTACAGCTTACATGGAGGGTGGAAATCAAAATGCCACGCCATGTGAAGGCGTGAATAACGATCGGAGCGATTGGTTGAACTTTCGGGAGACATCCTTGCAGGGTAGCAAATCAATCCACTACTCCGTGATTAGCCTTACGCGCGTGAATAACCGCCCTGGGAGCGCCTCTGACGATTGGCGCGGAATGCAAATGTGCAATTTCGATGATGGCCTTGTCGATCCGCGAACGATAAGCAGAAGTAGAAGAAGTCAGTGAGCTCCACTATGGTGGCGTAATTCACAAGTATGGCACAACAGGGAGAAGGGTCAGTTATGCAGCTTCTGTGGGTGTCTTGGACATACTAGGAACGATTGCTGCCAGCTTAGAAATTCAGGGGGGGATGCTATACTCAGACACCTCCGGAGTAAAGACGTACGGGTAAGACAGCTTTGGAGGCGGAGCATTTTTCATGAGCGAGATTGCAACGCTATTTCAATGGTTTTCATCAACGTATAATACTTTTCAGTGACCCATTTGCATTGATGCTGCTGAAGGCTATCTCGCCCAGCAATAAAGAAAACACTCGCTGAAATGCGCATAGCATCTGAAAAAAATTGTAGAAAACCGTGTCCTCGTACCATATAATGCAGCAGCGGCTAAAACGCCTCTATTACGCCTCTCCCTCATCCCCCATCATTCCCCTATGTTCCTCCGATATATACAGTTCTTCCTACAGATTCCTCAAAAGACTACTCTAGTAGTACATCAAGGAAGTACATTTTTGTTCTCCTCTTTCTCTAAGCTATGTTTAGAAATTCACCGGCCCTTCCTCAGCGTGACACCTGTCAGGAAAATGGGCGCGAGATGTTTGCTCAAGTTCAGGCCGAAAAGGCTGACGAACCACAGAATGACGGCGACGGCGATAGGGGCGAGAAGGAGCTCCGTGTGGTGTAAGAAGGGAAGTGCGTTGTAGCCCAAGAAGGTGATTATGAAATAGTAGATGAGAGAGGCGAGGTAGAGGGTGTTGGAGAGCGCGAGGGAGACCCTTTGTAGCATGTCAGCTTCGTGGAATTACACAATAGACGAAGCGAAGGGAAAGCGGGCTTACCAATGATCGGTGCCGACGAGCGGCATGCACAGAAACTGCACCACATAAAGAAACAGCCAGACGGGCACGAAGGCCCGGATCGCAACGTCCCAGCAATACCCGAATTCCAGCTCCTCTTTGCCATCTGAGTCCCCGTTGCCCAGGTCATAGAGACCTCGTCGGCGGCCTGGTATTATCTTGCTGTTGGGGCCCAGGAAGTGCTTTATGAAGAAGAAGTTGATGGTGGATATGACGAGCGAGGAAAGGAGAAAGTGGACGAAGATGAAGACGAACACGATGCGCAGGGTGCTGGAAAATGATGGCGCGTAGGCGAAGCCCCAGGCCAGAGAGGCAAGCAGCTGGAAGGCGGAGAGGAGGTAGGTAAAAGAGGGGTCTGGACGGTGGTACGTTTTGGAAGTTTGTTTCTGAGTTATCTAGTCAGTAAGAGAAAAGGAGAATGAATGGTATGGGGCGGTATTACGTGGTAGTATATCGACCTGAACACTTTCTTGGGCGCTATTATCAGGCTCATCATCTCCCATATGGCCATTTCAAAGTCCATCTGCGGGAACTTGAATAAGCGTTTGAAGAAGCGCGGCATCCGGAGCTCATTGCGCGACGACGGGGACGTTCCGCCAAAGTTTGAGGGCCCGCCTGTTGGCCGGGGTAGCGAGATGTGCGGATTCATGGTGGTGGTGCGAAAGGCGCAGGACCTCGGGTCTGCGAATGTAGAGGTTTCATGAACAAGCCGTCGAGGTGCTTCGGCGGGCTGTGACATAGCTCGAGGCGGCCGCGTACCAGCCACACGCCAAGCCTTTCTCACGTCGGAGCATCGGGCGCCTTTCGTCAATTCACTTTCGCATCTTCCCCAGCCGGCTTGCGACTCAAAGAAAGCCTGCGCTGCCCGACGCGCACACTCAACAAAGACTACTCGCAGTACTTTTCGCAGTTTAGGTATTCCCCAAAGAGCACTGCACCTTTCCCCTCAGCGCATACCTGTCCTGTACTTAACAAGCAGGTGTCGCCTGCCATCGAGGTACAGCGGCATTAAGTCGCATTGTACACCAACCTGCTGCCGGCGCGCACACGATCAGTACGTCCAGCGCCCATCCCAGCCAACTCTGTCTTACACCTTTTAACCGTCACCAGCTCTGCCTTTCTCGCCTGTTGCGGTTCCAACAACATGGACGCTGAAGCAGCCTTCCTTGAGGCGCAGAATCAGGAGTACGATCCTGCCGCCGACTTTTCTTTCGCGCCTGAGGAGACACCCGCCGATGATGACGAGTACGACCCTGCAAGCGCTTTCACTAACCCTGCCGATGGGGACGTGCGTTCGCCGTCTGCACAGGCAGTCTCCATTGCGGACGAATCTAACGCAAACGCGCCGCAAGCCACCGACTCTACACTGAAGCCTCAACCAACTGACGCAGCTGCGGCACCGCTGCAGGCCAAAAAGCCGCGCACAAAAGGTGGGTTTGTCGACGAGAGCGAGGACGACGAGGAAGAGATGCCTGTCGCGAAACCAAAGTCGGGGTCTTCTTTGCTGAATGCTTCTGGTGTTGCAGAGTCACCTCAGCGATCTGTTACTTTGTCTCCAAACAATACACATGCCCCACAAGCTATGCCGTCAATTAGTGCACAAGACCAGGCTGCCCATGGTGTTCAGTTTCCTTCAGTCGCTGCTACTGATGCTGCCTCTTCCTCTCTTACAAGTGCTGCTGTTCCCAATGGAGGCACATCTGCTCTAGACACTAATAAGACAGCTGCTCAAAACCTGGGCGTGCCCGTGGCGCGGTCGTCAGCTCCAATCACTCCAGTTCCTACTTCCCTACCGAAACCCCGTCTGCCCCAGGACAAGGTGGGCATTTTTGAAGATAGAATCGCTGAAGATCCACGAGGAGATATGGAAGCTTGGCTTGGCCTCATTGATGAACACCGCAAGCGACACAAATTTGACGAGGCCCGTGAAGTCTTCCAGCGCTTCTTCCAGGTTTTTCCTGCGGCTGTAAGTCAGCCAAACACGATGCCATGTGTCAGTACTAACATAGGTAGGGCGAGCAATGGGTTGAATACGTGAATATGGAGACCGAACTCGAGAAGTTCAGTCACGTGGAGCAGATATTTGGCCGATCAATAACCAACACTCCTTACCTCGCCTTGTGGTCGTCGTATATTAACTATATTCGTCGCATCAACAACCTGGCTACCGACCAGACGGGCCAGGCTCGCACTATCATCATCCAAGTCTATGAGTTTGTGCTCCAGAATATTGGTATAGATATCAGTGCCGGTAAGATTTGGTCGGATTACATTGAGCTGCTAAAGTCAGGGCCTGGCAACCTAGGGGGAAGCGGCTGGCAAGACATGCAGAAGATGGACACTCTGCGGAAAGTATACCAGCGTGCCATAGCTGTGCCTACGAATGCGACTCTAGAGATCTGGAGAGACTATGACAAGTTTGAGATGGGCTTGAACAAGGTTCAGGTAGGTCTTTAAAACGTCTTAGGTGTCTGATGCATGCTCACAAAACGAAAGGGCCGCAAACATCTCCAAGAGAAATCGTCATCGTATGTAACAGCGAGGAGTGCCATCACAGTCGTCGAGAACCTTACAAGGAGTATTAATCGTACAACTCTTCCAAAACTCCCGCCTGCCCCAGGTTTCGATGGTGCCGACGAGTATACCAAACAGGTCCAGGCTTGGAAGAACTGGATTGAATGGGAGAAGAGCGACCCGTTGGAGATCAAAGACGAGGACCGCACAACATACAATAAGCGTATTCTGTACCTCTACAAGAATGCACTCATGGCGCTTCGATTCTGGCCAGAGATGTGGTACGACGCCGCAGAGTGGTGCTACCAGAACGACCAGAAAGACGAAGGTGACGTTTTCCTGAAAAATGGCGTGGAGGCGAATCCAGAAAGCTGCCTTTTAGCGTTCAAGAGGGCCCACCGGGTTGAGCTTCGCACAGACTTCGAAGATGGAGAGACCGGACTCATTGAAAAGGGCAAAGCAGTCCGTGAACCGTTCGCCCAAGTTCTCGATGCTCTGTATGAGCTCACGAACAAAGCGAAGAAGCGAGAAGAGCAGGCTATTGCACGTGCGAAGGAGGCTTTTGCTGCGCAACAGGCAGCTGAGGAAGCGGCACGAGGTGTTTCAGAGAAGGGGTCCGATGATGAAGACGATGAAGCCAACGAGGCCGCAAGACGCCAGAAAGAGAGACAAGCTGCCCTCGATGCTACACTGCAGGGGATCTCGAAAGCAGCTAACGTCGAGATCCACACTCTTAAAAAGACTTTATCGTTCGCCTGGATTGCTTTGATGCGAGCCATGCGGCGAGTGCAGGGTAAAGGTGCACCCGGTGCAGCTGTGGGTGGATTCCGTGGTGTCTTTGGCGAAGCCCGTAAGAGGGGCAAGCTGCTTAGTGATACGTATGTCGCAAGCGCACTTATTGAGCACCACTGTTATCAAGATCCCGCGGCGAATAAGATCTTTGAGCGAGGAATGAAGCTTTTTCCCGATGATGAAAACTTTGCGTTAGAGTACATCAAGCACCTTGTTAAGCTTAACGATGCAACCAGTATGTTCCATTTGTTCGCGATGGTTTCTTGTCCGTTACTAATGATACACAGATGCTCGTGCTGTTTTCGAGACAGTAGTAACACGCCTTACTCAGAAGCCTGAGAACGCCTACCGAGCGAAGCCGTTGTTTGTGTACTTCCATGACTATGAGTCTCAGTTCGGCGAACTCGCTCAGATCAATAAACTGGAGCAGCGTATGGCGACTCTGTTTCCGGAAGACCCTCAGCTTCTTCGTTTCACATCCCGATTCTCCAATCCTACCTTTGACCCAACATCTATTCGACCGGTCATCTCGCCTAGGACACAGATGCGACCAGTCATGCCTGCCAATGTTCTTCCTACTGTTGAAGAGACGCACCCTGTCCCACCGCCGATGCCTATCGCTCAAGAGCAGCGTCTGGCTTCACCGGCTATTGTTAATTCACCTCGTCTTGGTCACTTACTTCCGGTTATCAACTCACCGAAGCGTCCACTAGACGATGCAGATAATGAGCTCAACCAGCCCCGTAAGATGGTTCGTGGAGAATCACCTCTCAAGGGCGCAGCTGGCCGCCGCCTTGATGCTGCACGAAGGAACAACGCGATGGGCGGTAACACACCTATGGCAGGGCCTACCCCTCTCCCTCGCGAAATCAACTTTCTCCTGGGAATCATCCCTCCAGCGCATACATACACTGCATCGCGGTTTAATCCAGAAGCCATGGTCAACTGGCTTCGCAACTTCACGCTTCCATTACCACCCAACTACGCGCAACCCACAAGTGCTCCGCAAGTCGCTCCTACGCCACCTGCAAATCACATTGGCGCGCAGTTGCAACACATCCAAGCGAGGTTCGGTGGCGGTGGCTACTCATAAATTCTGCGCCGCTTTCTGCACCGCCATTGCCTCACCAAACCTTTCTAGTCAAGTCTTCGTCTGAACTTTTCATTGGTATAATTGCTGGCTGTCTTCTCTCGTGGACTCTGCTTCCTGGTGATGGTTGTGTGGGATAACGGTATTAAGCTCCCTCGGACTCAATGCCACATTTGTATTTGCGTCCGACCCTCACCACAGTCATATTGTGGGACTTCTAGCATGGGCCGGCGTTCTGATTTCTTCTATATTCTGCTCAATCATGGTGGACAGTCCTCGTCCACAGGCTTGGATTCAGTCGATTCGAGACTTGGTACAAAGACCTTTTTCCGACACTTTCGTACTGTACTGTAATACTGGGTTGGGGGACAATGCATGGCGTGGATCCTACGGAGATACTCTTCCCATCAATGTTCCTTTCTTAGTTTCACTTTCGGAAAGTGGACTTGCGAAATTGTCGCTGGAGATACCAAGAGATCTCCTTTCTCACGTAGCATCTCGAAATGGAAAAGATATTGTGGAATTCGATGTCACGTGGTATATGTATGATCCGATTGGTGATTTCGTGATGTGTTTGATTGGATGTTAGGGGCATGTGTTACGCTGGTGGGGTTCCGGCTTGGCGAGGTTATTTCGACGTTGGCCGGATGGAAGGCGGCGGCTCGCGCTTATCGTCGAAGCGTGTGTCTGGATTTCAAGTAATGTTTGGCAATCAGGTGTTACTGACACATAATTGCAGTACTTTATCTATTCTGCGGACTGTCCATTGAGACAGGGTAAAGTCGGTCTCTCCTCTGTCTAGGTACGCCTTCCTGACACCCAAGTCCCATTTACGTCTTCCGAGCGCCACTGTCTCACGTTGGACAGAGATAGAGTTTGTATGCATAGGTTTATATTTTCTTCATTGTGTCATCTATGAACCTATAAACATTCACTACTGACAATTGCACACCATCTGAGACTGCTGAGCCTTATTCACAAGATAGTCTGTCCAGTATAACCTGCTCATCGAAGACACTCTCTGGTTTTGCTACCGGACTAAGCCACTAGGACATCACCGTCGGCTAGGGAGGATGGTTCTGGGTGATACGTAATGTTCTGAAAGACGGTGTTTGCTCTTGTATAGTTGCTTTGCAACCCGGTTCCGGCGCTGTAGACTCTTTGTAGATGCAGGCTGCTGTGTCAATGGTCCTGTGTATGTTGTTGGAATGAATCTGTTTTATCAGACTGTATCTATGTTGTTTGATGTTCTGGGACTATACGTAAGCACTTAGACAGTGAGCATAGCCTCTTACTTGCGTTCCTCTTTCTCTGGCAAGGGACTACGTAATTGCTCTATCAGTGGATCTTTTTAGCCTACCCCTCTTCTCTATTACCTATCATACCATCGCTAAACATCTTTCTCCTATAAAAAGGTTCAAATTCTGACTACTCTGTTTGCTAATTACTAGGAATTGTAAGGCCTTACCAACATCCCTCACCTGCGTGCCGTCATCTGAGAGGCACGGGCAGCTCAAACCCCCTCACCGCCAAATCAGAACAGATTTCTCTCTCTCTTCATCTGTTTGTGGGCCCTGGCGCTAGTGGGAGTGGCTGCCCTCCCCGACTATTAGAACCAGCCCTAGGACGCCTGCAACCTTCTCTCCTCCACCCCACAACCATCGGCTGAAGCTGCAACCTCAACTTCAAGTCTACTGCTACTTTATTCCAACCTTCCCACCTTCCACCTACTTTCTTCCCTCTATACAGGTCCCTGCCAGTTCCTGCTTCTGAAGCGGACACCGCGGTCCAGCTCTGCAGTGCACATCCCTCGCTGTCAATTGTAAGTCACCTTGTTTACTTTCTGTTGCCGTCCCTTCTGTTTTGGCACGCAGCTTCCTTTTTTGCTGCGTGCTTCACCGCGGCAACCGCGCTACCGCACCAACTTATATTTTGCCCTGTCTGCCCGCCTCTCCCCCACTTTCTTTTCCTCACCCCAACCTTTCGACACGACCACGTTGACACGCATCCACACAATTTCGACTGTCTTGATTGCTAAGTATGATTGCCGCTTTGATCATAGAGTCAGTGATTCATTATGTTGACTGTTCACAGGACCCTGCATCTCCGCGTGCAACTGCGCTGACGCAAGGCTTCACTACAGGCTACGACTCAAGGCTCTGAGAACTCCGGCAACTCGATCAGCATGGGCGGTCCTTCCAAGCGTCGCCGTGCCGATGGCGAGAATCTTGGCAAGAACCCCAGCTCGTCCGGCGAGTCTGGTTCTCGTTCCACTCCCAAGTCCATTCCCCGCCTCGATGGTAACAAGGACCCAATTATCACAAAACCTGGCCGCAATGCTGTCGATTATTCACAGGCCAACGATCTCAAGAACATTTCCGAGGCCCTTGGAATGGCTGGTTGGTTCACGGCTCGTGGTGAGTCTGTCGGCAACCGGATTCCTGATCGCCCTGCTGCTTTCAATAAGAACGGCAAGCCAACTTCTCTGATCCTCAACACCTTCAATGTTGAGAAAATGCCCACCACCATCGTCCACCAGTACGATGTGGCTTGGGGCAGCACCACCGATGGCACCAAGCGTGTTCTCATCAAGAAGATCTGGAATTCCAAGGCTGTACAAGCGGCTCTTGGTGGGGATAAGGCGCGTTGGATCTATGACGGCAACAAGCTGGCTTGGTAAGTCCCTCTATCGCTCTCATGACTGAATTACAGAATTACTGACTATCATCGCAGGTGCGGCGTAAAGCTGGACCGCCCAGAGACCCGCATCACTGTCGACCTTGATGACGAAGAGAACCAGAAACTCATTGCCTCCGGCAAGCCTGCTCGCAAGGCTAAAGAGGGCAAGGATAACAAACACACCATCTACATCCGATATACTCGTATGGTGGACTTCATGCACTTGCAGCTCTTCCTTGATAAGAAGGCAGCTTACTCCAACGAGTGCATCGATATCATCAACTTCTTGGACCATCTCATGCGCGAGGGTCCTGGCCGTCGTTTAACCCAAATTAAGAAAAACTTCTTTGAGCGCAACGATGCTCGGGCTGACCTTGGCGAAGGAGTTGAGGCTGTGAAGGGCGTATTTGCGTCTATGCGTCCCGTCCTTAAGGACAATCTTCAGAAAGGCATGGCAATCAATGTTGATGTCGCGAACGGCACATTTTGGCGTGCTCAAGAGCTCGGTCGGTCCCTCACCCAGGTCTTTGGTTGCACACCTCAACAAATCCAACAGCGTTTCCGTGAGGCGAAGAAAGACTGGAAGAAATCTTTTTTCAAGGCTGATTTGCGTCGTTATAAGCGCGTGGGCGTCACTGCTACCCATATCAAGGGCAACCCAACTCAATGGACCATTGACGAGTTCGTAGGTGAGGATGCCACCGAGGTTAAGTTCACTAACGCGGACGGACGTACGATGACTATTGCCGACTACTTCAAAGAAAAGTACAACGTCAATGTGATGCCTGGCATCCCTGTTGTCAAAATGACGAAGAAGTTCAAGGGCACCCCTGTTTTCTTGCCGGTCGATGTCCTCCGAATCGACGCCAACCAGCGCTACAACACAAAGTTGAGTGACAAGCAGACATCTAACATGATTAGGTTCGCTGTCACTGTTCCCAAGGATCGCTGGGCTGCTGTAGAGAACGGCCTTCGTCTTCTGGATTGGCAGAAAGACCCGTACCTTCAGCACTATGGCATTCAGATTTCGTCTAAGCCCTCAAAGGTCCCCGCAATCATACTTTCACCACCAGTTGTTAGTTTTGGAACTGGTAGTCGCGATGCGAATATCAAACCTCACGACATGCTACAGGGTCGCTGGCGTCTTGATGGACGCAAGTTCGTGCTTGCCAACAACGAACGCCCTATCAAGTCCTGGGGCATCTGCGTTGTACAAGGTCGAGGCGCGCCTCAGCCTCAAGCTATCCAGCGCTTCGCAGAGGAGTTCGTCCGCGTCTATGAGTCTCACGGGGGCAAGGTTATGGCGCATCCCAAGTTCGGCAAGACGCCCTGGATGGGCCCAGGCAACCTCGCTGATGGTGGCGAGCTCGTCGCAAAGGCGTTCACTCAGACGGGCAACCGTTACCAACTTCGCCCTAACCTCATGTTCTTCATCGTCAATGACAGGAACATAGAGATCTATCGCCGCATCAAAAAGTCCTGCGACATTCGATTCGGCGTAGCGTCCCAGGTCATTCAGTCCAAGCATGCGCAGCAAGCGTCCGCTCAGTACCTATCCAACGTCTGTATGAAGGTCAATGCCAAACTCGGTGGCGCTACGTCTGCGGCAAAGTCAAGCATCATTCCGAGGCTGAACCCAACTGCTGGATCCACGCCTACTATGGTGGTTGGCGCTGACGTGTCCCACCCAGCACCCGGCTCTATGTCTGCTGAAGCAGCTTCTTTCGCTGCCATCACTGTCTCGGCGGATGCTTTATTCTGTCGCTACTGGGCGGATGTTCAGACCAATGGACATCGCATTGAGATGATCACTACCAGCAACATCGAAAACCACTTCGCACCAATGATCAAGAAATGGATGCAGGGTGTCGGCAAAGGCCTGCCACCAAAGCGAGTCCTTTATGTCCGCGATGGTGTTAGCGAGGGCCAGTACGCAGCTGTCATCAACGAAGAGGTTCGCGACATGAAGGAGGCGTTTATGAAGGTTGGATGCAAGGACGTGCCTGACTTTACTGTGGTCATCGCCGGCAAGCGCCACCATATTCGCTTCTTCCTAGGCTCTGCCGGTGACCGCAATCAGAACCCACTCCCCGGGACGCTCGTTGAGTCTGGATGCACCCACCCTCATGAGTTTGACTTTTATCTCAACTCTCATGTCGCTATCAAGGGCACTTCACGTCCTATTCACTATCAGTGCATCCTCAACGAAAACGGAAAGTGGCAAGGTGCCGAGCTTCAACAGTTCTTGTTCGAACATTCGTACCAGTACATGCGCTCTACTACACCGGTCTCCATGTTCCCCGCTGTGTATTATGCACATCTGGCTGCCGATCGTGCCCGGGCTCATGTTAGTGACAGTCCCGTTTCTTCCGGCAAAAAGGAGGCAAAGGCAAAGGTAGACCAGAAGTCATCCACTGGCTCTTCCAAGCGTGAAATTGAGGTGTCCCCTCTCCAGGCCATGACCAACATTGCTGGCCTCAAGGATGTCATGTGGTTCATCTAACGATGCGCCACTGGCCGCGGCGAGCTGGGGAGCCCACATGAAAATCTCCGGCAACTCTAGTGTGATACAGTGAGGTGGTTATCAAGCATGCAGTCTTCTTCCCTGCGACAGTGACAGGGTGATTATTTGGTGTGCAATGGGGTTTCCTTAAGCAATAGCTATCTAGGTAGCAGGCAGTATCAATGGAAGCCACCTATATATTTTCTAGAGCCTTTGCAAGTGATGTATGACTCGAAACTAACGCTTAATGCCAAGCATGGGCTTGAAATGTATCGTCTAAAATATTTACCTTCACACCATGGGCCGAAAGACCATAGGTGAGAAGGGGGTAAGCAGACGCAGTGTTTCGTTCTCCCCTCCACTTTCCCCTCCAGCAACCTCATTGACAGGAGAAAGCAGAGTGAATATGAAGGGTTGTTCAGTTTGAAGAAGAAAAGTCGGCCAGGGCGGACGCGAGATTTTGTTGGATCCAGAGCCCAGGCGTTAGTCAGCGGATGCACGGATGCGAGCGACACAAATAGCATAGTGCAATGCTGGCGGGGTCTGTGTGAAACACTTTTGGCGGGGCTGGCTGTTGTCATCCAGGCACTTACTCACGACCTGGCTGCCCTCGCACCTCTCCCTCACACTCTTCACAACAACAAAACACACGCACAACACGACATGTCGACAGCTCGTGGCAGAGGCGGCAAGTTCAGTAAGCCGAAGCGAGGCGGCGGCAAGCACTTTTCAAGGGACCTCCAGCCTCTCAACGCTGATGGCGAGGTCGTGGGAATGTGGGGGGTGGGTATCTGGCTTGTACACGCACATGGGTGATCTGACATAGTGGCACAGGAGGAGACAGTCAAGGAAGATGAGGAGGATGGTTCTGAGGAAGAGTCCTCGGAGGAAGAGTCCGGCGACGAGGACGGCAAACCTCAACAAGAGATGACACGCGAGGAACGTCGCGCCGCCGCCAAAGCTCGCAAGCAAGCTGCCATCGCAAGGCAGCAGCAGAAGTCAGCCGAGCCCGGCGACCTGCCTCCCTCCGACTCGGAAGACGAGGACGAGGATGAAGACGACGAAGATATGCCTGCGAACCCGAACCATACCGCCAAGGCCCGTAGCCAGGCTGCGAAGGTACCCAAACCGGTTGACACCAAGGAGAAGGGCAAGCAAGATCTTAGCCAGCTCAGCCGTCGCGAGCGCGAGGCGATACAGGCACAGCAAGCCAAGGAGAAGTACGAAAAGCTACACGCTGAGGGCAAAACAGACCAGGCACGTGCCGATCTGGAGCGTCTGGCGCTGGTGCGCGAGCGCCGCGAAGCTGAGGCCGCGAGGAAGAAGGCAGAGGCCGAAGAACGTGCCGAGCAGGAAAAGGCCAAGGCGGAGCAGATTGAGCGTGAGAATAAGCGGAGGGAGGCTGCCATGGGCGGTGCGAAACGCGGTGGGCGTGGCGGCAAGAAAAAGTGATTGCCACTGCTACTGTCGCTGAGCGTTCTCCAGAGCACACGGCATCTGCATGGCTTGGATCGCTTGCTGTGAGGCAATGCCTTTTTGCATAGCCCACAATGAGACACGAAATTACGGTTTCACGAATCATGTCGACAAGCGCAAGGCGGAGCAAAGGGCTCACCCGATGGCTAGATGCGTATAGAGCTCCAATGAGTACTCCCAAGGCTTCGAGAAACTTCGATGTACACTTTGCTGCCTTCGTGTTTTGAAAATTGAGCCCTTGTCGTGGTCTCCAGCTCCGCCCTTGGTGGCTCGTAATCTCGTATCCAATCAGGCATCGCAACAACCGAGCATCGTCATGCAGCATTTAACATCTCTCCAAACTCATTGCTGGACAGACATGGAGATCGCTCTCCGTCTGTCCTGTGGATATTATCTTTGCGAAGCCAGCCATTTTTTTGATTTGCATTTGTTTACGTCTTGAAGGTTTATGACGTAATGGCGGAGAGGATTGCCCTGGACGAGCAGACAAACTATGAGACGTTTCGAGATTGCTTGAGTGAGCCTGTGTTGAAAGCTCTGGCAGCGCCGGTAGAAAAGCCAAGGAAAAAGAAAAGGTCTGGTAGAAAGAGTAGGAATAGCAAGGATGATACGAGCGACCAGAAAGAGCAAGGAAGTGGAAGCACCGGCGAGCAGGCGACTGCAGAAGACCTAGGCGAATTCATCGACGTACGGATATATGCTACTTCCAAGGGGAAAAATAAGCTAATTTGAATACATATAGTACCTCTCCAGCGTAATCTTTCCATCGTTTCCACCAGACCTGAGGGCCTTGACGCACGCAAAGTTCAAGGAATCGCGGCCGCTGCAGGACCGCTACTCGACGCCGTTGTCCACTTCATCCATCACCTCTCTCCTCAACATGATCCCGCCCACGGCAATCGACTCCCTGGAATCGTATGCCCTGCTACCCACAGCGTCAGACGCGACCGACCAGCACAACTTGTTCGCACCGGTCCTGACGGCGTACGCATCGGCCGTCACGGCGCCGCCGCCCATCTGGAGCACAACCCGCACGTCGGAATGCGAGCTCTGCGGACGGTCCTGGATCCCGCTCACATACCATCACCTCATCCCCAAGAGCACGCACGAACGCGTGCTGAAGCGCGGGTGGCACCCCGAGGACCAGTTGAACAGCGTGGCGTGGTTGTGCAGGGCTTGCCACTCCTTTGTGCACCGCCTGGCAAGCAACGAGGAGCTTGCTAAGGCATATTACACGGTGGAGCTGATTCAGAGGGGAGGTCCGGAGGGAGACAAGAGGGAGGTGGTGGAGGGGTGGGTGAAGTGGGTAGGCGGTGTGAGATGGAAAAGTCAGTAAGATAAGGGTGTGGTATGTCTCTCCTGTTCTGCTTTGCTAAGAGTTGAAAATGATGAGCGGAATCCCTTCCTGATCCAATTTCACGCGACGGAGTGGGTGTTGGATGGATTATCGGGGCGCTGTGCGGTGGTGGTGGGTTTGAGGTATGGCGACGGAGGTAGCGCGCAGTTGGCCGCGTGAGACTATTCTAGGAGTATGCAGGTTTCGTAATACGACGGGAGAAGAAGGCAGGTGCGTGGATGACACATGATTCTTCAACGACGGACTGAGGTGTGCATTTTCCGTCTGCAGGCGGCTTCAGACGAAACGCGCTGTGGATGTTCTGGGGAGCACGTTGGCTTTGTTTCCCCCCTCCCACCCCACACGACTCGCGGGCTTGCCGAGCAGCCAATGGCGAGCACGCAGGCGGGTGCACCGCCACAGGTGCAGCCCATGTCCGCTAAACCCGACGCCGTCTGGTATGCAGCTCGTCCCATGCCCAGCAGCGCGCTGTCGTCTCACACGCAGCGTAAGAAGACTATATATAGGCTAGGCAAACGACATACATTCCCATTCTGGCAAATCATAACCTCTGTTCTCGATGCCCTGGACGGGCAGTCCAGCAGGTAGGGCGGTAGGGCTTGCTTTTATTTACCTCGTGCATGACTGGGCCACGGTGCTGCTTCAATCCCCCACCCCACATCAAGCCATCTTTCCTGTGCCGTTGCCTCTTTTTCCCGTCTTCGTTTTTGCGCCTCTTCCCTATCGTCTCCAAAATCACGTTATCAAAAAAATCCGTTTCGTATTTGACTTCTGCTCTTGTCCCCAACAACAAAGACTCCCTCCATGGCGACGACGGCTTCTCCCCCCTCCCCCTCCCCCCTCTCCTTCCTCCACCTCCCCACACCTATTCGCCACAGGATATACGAATCCTTGCTCGCCCCGCGCGCCGACGATGGTCCCACGGTCGTCATGTACTCCCTGCACTGGCCCTGGCTCGCAAACCCCAGCAACACCACTTTCGGCGGCCTCCCGCAGCTCGACCTCTGCCGCTGTCCGCAGCAGCAGCAGCAGCAGCAGCAGCAGCAGCAAGTCCGCACGGCAAACCCCCTGACGACGACCCCGGACCATATGTACACGCGCTACGCCTGCCACGGGCCCCGCGTCCTCTTCCAATCCGGCCGCGATCCCCTCTGGCTCCCCTCCGACCGCTACCCGCTCAGCGGGCCGATCAACTTCCTGCGTCCGGCGTCCAGGGCCGAGCTGCGCAGGCGGCCTAATGCGAATGTCCTCGGGACGTGCAGGGCCGTGTACGAGGAGGCGCTGCCGTTCTTGTACGGGGGGAGGGTGTTCCAGTTCGTTTCGGGGCCTTGTCCTAGGGGAAGGTATGCGGCGTATGCCGCGAGCACGTTTTTCGCGCGCTTGTCGCCGCGGGCGAGGCGGTGCGTCACGGGGTTGGAGGTGCTGGTCGTGCCGCATGAGGAGGATTGGAATGCGGAGGACGTGCCGAGGGCGTATGGCGAGTTGGCGGCGTGGGTGGGGAGGGATTTGCAGGGGTTCGAGATGTTGAGGGTGGTATTGTTTGATGAGAAGCTTGCGGAGGCGGTGGGGGCTTTTGAGGGGCTTTTTGAGAAAAAGGGGGTGAAGGTTTGTGTGCAGAGGGGGAAGACAGTCGAGGAGTGTGATGATGCTGAGAGATTTTGGAACGTGTTGAGGGTGCAGGGACGAGGAGTGCAAAAATGGAGGCTTATGGAGAAGCTGCAGGCAGAAGAGGGAGATGAAGAAAAGGCAATCCTGTTGGCAGAACCAGAGGTGTTGCTGTCGAAGTGGAGAGGGAAGAGAAAGTTGAGCGAACAGGGGACTCTGTCCCCGGAAGATGACGATTGGTCTGATGCCTTGCTCACTCCGGCAAGCACGTCTACGGAACAGGCCTTACAGGGTGACGGCTGGGAGGTGCTCTAAGAGGTCCTTGACTGGCCGAGTCTCTTTCACAACAGGAGTATCCTGTCAGCTGCTGGTTATATGGAGCAGCGTTTTAGAAGACGCCAATTCAGCAGTAGTAGAACGATGAGGTGGACCTGGGAAACTTGAAGTAAGTAGACTGAATTTCTATTTTGAGAGCATGCAGATGGTTCCGAGTCTAACAACCGGTTTAGAACTGCTCTTTTGTTGTGTTATGATCGTTATTTCGTACTGAAGGGTATCGATATGTATGCCTTTATAAGAACCATATTGGTACCCAGCACGAGCATATAGCAATGCGGCAAATCCACAAGCCAAGCGGATGGCTTTAGAAGCCGGTGTGCCTCTGAGAATACGGGGCCGCTGGCGATGGAGGCGTGAGCTTACGCAGGATATTTCGCGGCAACGACGCGATGCAGAGGTCGAAAGTGACGGCACATAGTCTCCAAGGGTCGACCTGTAGACTGTCTGGCGTCATCTGCCTACGTGTAACTACACGTATCAGCTGATATCACATGACCATCACTTCTACTGGGGCACTATCCTCGTACATGGTTGGTTCTAGGTTCGTGGTATAACATCATACTTGCTCCCCTTATCTACTCACAACTGGTCAAGGCTCCTGTGGTACTGGGTCATCGCGAAAGAAGCCGACACCGTCATTCATTTGCACCCCTCCAAGGATACTCGACTGCAAAAGGCTTTGTAAAGGGGGTCAACGATGAATGGTAGAGGCAGAAAAGGGCTGTGAGTGTTCAAAGCGGGCACGGGAATAGTTTGGAGAATGATTGATTGTTTGAGCAGTATTGAAAGAGGGAGAGGTAATATACGTCATACACGTGATATCCACATAGGAGCCTCCTCCAAACAATGAGCACCTTCTTGTATCGAAATCTACAAAATATGATTACTGCTCTCTATCCTACGGAGGCTTTGGCACTAGCCTAGTCACACTTTCTTCAATAGTTAGTTTGAACATAATTCTCGTATACCTTGACCTAGTTCTTAAGCTGGGTCAAGGTATATAAGCATCGTGTTAAAGCTAAACGTTAAATATAGCGCGACTATATTACGCAAATTTTAATATCTCAGTTCACAGAGAGGGTGTAGCTATGATCAGGGGCCAACTTATAAGCACACACATGCACGATAATGCCAAGATAATAGTCACGTGATTATTCATGTCAAGGTTGACTCGGAAGAAACATTGAATCGAGCCAGTAGAGTAGCCTAGCGCCAAGTCTTCGCTAATGCTTCTTGATTTTCAGTGTATTTGGGCCTTGGCGCACGAGCAGCTCTCCCCAATATGTGTAAATGTGCTTCCCCGCTTTTGACATGTTTAGATAAGTACTCTGCTAATTTGGGAAACAGGCATTAAACCAAAAAGTTTTCGTCAGTTTGGCCGAGCGGTCTAAGGCGGTAGATTTAAGTTTCAACTTACATCTCTACTGGGGAAACCCGCGTGAGTTCGAACCTCACAGCTGACAACATCTTTTTGTAAGTTTATGCCATTTTTGTATTCGCTGGTAGCTATGAGGCATATTGTTTTTGCCTTGCTTGTTCTTAGATGGCTGGAGATGAATGGCTCCTGACTCTTCCATGTTTGTGTTCGCCAAACCATGCGCCACAGCTTATCGATAGGATCTCCAAAAATTCGACCACCCCACCAAAGTAAACTCTTCCCCTCACTCTCCACTAAACAGATCACAATGGTACCCTATGACAGCGATTCCTCAGAGGACGCCGAAGACTACACAGAAACTGACGTCCTTCTGGGCTATGCATCAAAAGAAGTATCCGGCGACGCGATATCTCACCTTGGAGGAGCTCCGGTGGGTGCATTACCTTGTCTACGAAATGTTACGCTAAATCGAGTAAAAGGCATGGCTAGACGATAAGACCGCTCCATCGGGGGCGTTAGCAAAATGCAAAGTATGCAATGGACTTTTGACACTTCTGCTCGAACTGAACGGCGACCTCCCCGAGCATTTCCCAGGACACGAGAGACGCCTGTACATTTGGTGCTGCAGGAGGAAGACATGCAGGCGAAAAGAGGGTAGTGTTAGAGGCATTAGAGGAGTCAGGATCGCCAAGGGTGCGAGTAATAAGGTGGAGAAGAAAGTCGAGAAGGAGGAGGTTAAAGCAGAAACAGAGCCGCAACCACAGCTAGGAGAATCGCTGTTTGGCGTCAAAGCTGGGACAAGTTCAGGAATAGGAGCATCTGCGAACCCTTTCGCGAACCCTTTCTCGTCAAGTGCAGCTAAAGCGGGACCTACGAATCCATTTTCATCGGCCGGTGCCAATCAGAATCCTTTTGCGAGCACGCCGACAGCAAAGGATTCTACATCGGAAGTCGGTAAGGAAGCAGCGACGACTCTGGTCGAAACTTTCGCATCCAAAGTCCGCATATCGTCTCCTCCTCCATCGGCACAGCCTGCACGACCATACGAGCCATGGCCTGCTGAATCCGCATTTCCCGCGCCATTCCCACATTATTACTTAGATGCTGAATACGAAACACTGGAAACACCCTCAGCACCCCAAATTCCGGCCAATGCGCGGATGGATGTAGATGCTGAGGGGAGTGGAGGAGGAGGCAAGGAAGATAAAGAAGTGTTCGAGAGCTCCCTCGACAAGACATTCCAAAAGTTTGCCGATCGCGTAGGCCAGAATCCAGAGCAAGTATTACGATACGAGTTTAAAGGAAAACCACTTCTTTACAGCGATGCAGATACAGTAGGCAAGCTTCTCGCGGCTTGTTCAGAGAATGGCCCGTCATCAAGTGCGAAAATCACTACTGTTGGCTCAAGAGGAGGGTCGGGAATGCCGAGATGCCAGAACTGCGGCGCTGATCGCGTCTTCGAAGTCCAGCTTACGCCACATGCGATCACGGAGCTCGAGGCTGAGGAGATGAGTATTGATGGAATGGAGTGGGGAAGCATCATCATGGGCACTTGTACAGGGGACTGCAAACCGAACGATATGCCGGAAGGAGAGGTGGGCTATGTGGAAGAATGGGTTGGTGTGCAGTGGGAAGAAATTTCTTCGAAGAAGTGAGGTGTACGATTCTTTTCTCTAGATTTCGTTTGCTTTATCGACTAACTGCCAACATACCCGCTTTGTAAGCTCCATCCATATCCAAGGATCAGTTTGACAAACCCTTGTCTGAGTACTAGTTTGGTGATCTGAACACCAGCTCGAATTTTCCGAATTGAAAATATTCTGATACTCCACAAGAATGCACATGGACCGATTTTAGGAGCCAGATGCGTAAGTATGAAGATGTATGTGGATAGCCCCTCCTTGCAGGCTTAGAGACCGAGAAGTGCAGGAGGATTCGATGTCTAGCCCTTTATGTTAGCTAGAGACTTTGACATGGTGTTGACTTTACCATCGTCGCTTGTGCGATGCTGTCTTTTTTGCTTGGCACAACGCCAGAAGATGAGCAGGACTGGGACGAATGTAATAAATAGAGTGACGAATGCGATGATAGATTCGGTGGACCACTCACGCATTATAACAGAAGATTCGTGAATGATTGAATTTTAGGCTCAATTTGGAGGTCAGAGTTGGAGGGAAGCTTTTAATCTAAGCTTCGGCGGCGGCGGTCGCTGAATGCTTTCCTGGTACCTTGCACAGCCCCCCATTGACACAAAAAAGTGTCCCACCGGTGCATCCGTCCGTGATTGGTGGCAGCGTGGATAAGCTTCAGACGCAAATGCAGGTTTTCGTTGACCAATGTTCATAGTGATTCGGGACTTGTGGTCTTTTGTCGTCGAGTCGCGAGCTCAGATGATGATGGTAGATTGATCAGCCTTGTGTACGAATACGACCTATCCTCTCGCGCGAACGAAAAAGTCGGATACAGTGTATTCAAGTGAAGGCCCTTAGAAGAGGGTTATAAGTAGCTAGGTGGAATAGTAAAATAAAGATATGTGGCAGCTCTCTGATAGCCGTACCGTATGCCTTATTTACCGACTTCCTTGATTTCGTAGGGACTTTTTTGATTGCAGGTATCGGCGTCGGTTTGATTGGTCAGGAAAAGCGCAGGTTTGCCTCAGCCGATGTGTATGTAAGGCCACCCGTTATTTTAAACACTTCACGCATCCTCACAGCCTTTCTGGCACTATTCCAGTTCAGCTCTTAATTTCAAATTTATTTTCGATTTCAAGGGACGTCGGCCGCACCTGAGCAGGCTTTAGACCAAGCGAAGTAAGAGTCGGCGGACGAATAGAGGTGGAATCAACGCGCGATTAAGAAGCTTTATAGGAAGATGGCCTTGAAGAGACCTGCGTGAGTAATTGAAACTATAGCTTTGCAGCATGATTTCGTCGCATCGTAAGTTTACTCTGCATAGACTTAATTCTTCGTTATTCACTAGTATTAGTTCTGTTTCGAACCAAGATCAGAGTGTGTTCTGACTTTCCGCAGAGTGCCTTGATATGAGCGTAAATTGGAGTTCTGGGCGTACGTACGTATGCTGAGAAGAGGGAGGACAAAAAGATATTAGAAGCATCTGAGAGTTTTAGCTACACTTAGCAAAGGTCACTCCGGGCGTTTGAGGTCCTGGGTACTGGTGTTTGGTTTATCAAACTTCGCGAACCTGCTAGTCTTTAGCTCGCAATGCCATCGGACCCATCGCTGACACTATCCCTTCGTTACTCAATGGCTATGCTCAAGTCTTCCAGTTGCCAGCCTGTGTGCCATGGATCAGCCACACGACCCATTCACTTCCACCTTCAATTTCACAAGATGCTAAAAGTTCAAACGTAATGAGTCCCTACAATAGGCCTGGGCAAGCTAGTAGCAATGCTTCTCTAGACGAGATAATCTAGCGCACAATAGGCCTTACAACACGCAACGACTTTCGTCCACTTTCATGATTGAAGATACTGCCGATACGAAGTTCTCCAGCGAATGATGCACGTATATCTTCTGCAAATGGTTCGTGGCTCGATATGATGCATATTCTACGATCTCAACTACCTCCAGAGACTGTTACTCCAACCATGCATTCAAACTACTTAGCGAACTTATAATTCTTGACGATAGTCAATTCCTCCTTATTAAATGACATTTCACCTCCCAGAGTTATTGGATATTAATATGCTAGCGACTGGATTCAGAAAATCCCTACTGCAGAAATGAAGCGCTGTCTGCAATCCATACCTAAGGTGGTCGCGGAAATTTTATCGGAAAGAGTATAAAAGCCTCAGTAGATCTGGATATCGTCTACATTGTTGATAAAATTCTTGACCTTGGATTTGATCTAGATGTGCGAATATGCTCAATTTATAAGGGTTCCGGCTATGGACTCGAACCGAGCGGCATGTCCAAATTATGCATTTCATTCTAGAGGGCAGTAGAGAAATGTCATTTGGAAGCTGCTGGATCCATGCTGGTTTGTCTTATCTGACGGAAGTCAAGACAAGACCTCGAATCGCTCTTCGCAATTATTCTTGATGGTGATTGGAGATTCTCAGAAGAGTGAAAAGAGATTACAAAACTGCTGACAAATGCTGGCGTTGATCTGGAGCCTGAATGCTTAAACATATGTACGAGTATGGTCTGGATATCAAATAAGTACTATCTTCTTCTTCAGTTTCATGTCTACATTGGCTTCAGTATGTAGCAACTTGGCTTTACCCGTATGACACAAGCACATCAAGAGACCGCACACATACGTCTAGTAAAAATGGGGGTGTTTTTTTTTATTTTTTTATTTTTTTTATTTTTTTTATTTTTTTTATTTTTTTTATTTTTTTTATTTTTTTATTTTTGGATATCGGAGTATCTCGTTATTCGATAGGTCAAAAAATCCCCTCAAGTTCATCTAGCAATAGCCAGCTCGCTATCATCGCTACTTGCCGCAGCTATGCATTTGCCAGACTTGATTGATGCAGTGAAGCCTCTCTTTGAAGCTGCTGACAGATTGCAAGTGCAGCTTACAGTTTGCTGTATTAGCACATATGGAAACAGCCCTGCGATAATCGAACTTTTATGCAAAGGTCAAAATCGAGGGAGCCATTTATTGGTGAATGCGATGGATTTTACAGGTTATACAGATGAAAAATTTCACACTACGAGACAGCCTAACTCAATTTAGTCATGTAACGATTTACTATCAGCTTGGTTAGGAGATTTCCTTTTAGAGCAAATTAAAATAAATGATGTTCGTGTTTTGATTGAAGGACTTCCCGGACATTTTCACGATATAAATTCAAGTCTTCCGTATCAATATTCAGAAAAAAAGCTTCTCCATCTGCTTGAAAATGATTCGTTTGACGTGCTTGTAAGACAAAATTTGGACGTATGCATGACATATGGCTATATCGATGCAGTGAGTGCAATTTTTACATGAGGAAAGAGCTGGAGTGAGACGCTGTCTTTGGTGAAAAGTAAGGGCGATTTTTGGCACCTCGAATTCCTAATATTTGAAACGTCAAAGGGTGAGGAAATTAAAAAGTTCAGAGAAGGCGTTCTAGAAGATTATAACATTCAGGAATAGCTTACTTTGCGGGCTCTTCTATACCATGCTTTCAGAACTTCCGACGACGAATTGGTACTTTGGCTGAAATGGGCTGAAATTACATTGGGTCGTATTACTATACCGGCCCCATTTGGAACTAAGGAATATATGTCGGTATTGGGAGCGATCGTCATTAAGGGAGACGCGACTCTAATCAGGTACGTTTTGAGCATTGGCGGTGAATGTAACGATAGTCTTGCTGTGTTGGAAAGCGTCAAGCAAGGTCTTGACCTAGCTGTGATGGATGATATACTTCGAGCCTCGAAATACGAAAATCTGGATGTAGCCAACTATGGTTTTCAAGCCTTATCATGGGCAGTTAAAAAATGCTGCTGAAATGCGCAAAAAGCTTCTGGACATAGTCAACCCTCATTCATGGATAACGGACCGCTATCGAGCAAAAAGGACCATATTCGGAAAAACGATTTGTCGCAATCTTGGAAAGGGAATCGAAGATGTTCGCTCTCTTATTCAGCATGGCTGCTATCTAGACAACATCGTCTTTAAGGAAGGGAAATTTAGCTTAGCGGGCAGCCCAGCCATCCGCACTAGGCTTACCGGCCTCCTAGCTGTAATTGGCACTAAATATTTACCGATGGTACAACTGCTTGTGGATAATGGGGTAACAATTGATCCAAACCCTATTTATGGTGTTTTCCGTAGCCCACTACAATACGCAGCCGAAATGGAGAGCCTTGAGATAGTTGCTTGAAAAGAAAGCGATTGCAAATGACGAGCCGGCCTGGGATGGGGCTACGGCGCTTCGGGTTTTCCTGTACAACTGGACATTTAGTATCGTCGCCCGCCTCGCAAATTTAAAGGTGCATGAATAACTTGATATATAGGCATTGCTACTCGTCTTCTGGAAGAAGGGGCCGATCCAAACGCGGCACCAGCAAAGCTCGATGAACGAACAGCATTCGAGAGCGCGGCAGAGTGGGGAAGGGTAGACATGCTATTCCTGTTGATTCAGTGGAAGGCTGATCTCATGGGGAACAATAATCTGCAGTATAAGGGAGCTGTATCATTCGTAGAAGCAAATGGGTAGTATGCTGCTGTGAATTTTGTTAGGAGGCTATGTAAGTTCGCAACAGATGTAGATCAATCTGGTCGGGCAGTTGATAACATGATGAGCGAGTTTGTAAGATTTGAGAGCAGAGATTTGGGTCGATATCTCTTTACTCTCTAAATTCTTCTCAAAACGCGTATGTACGGTATTCGATTTCGCATTGAAAGTCATGTCCTGGCGTTTTGTGTGAGCTTCGGTACGTACAGTGCTTATGACTCAAGTCTTGAACATTGGGTTAAGTTACACTTTTCTTATTTTGTATTCATTTGATATCAAGCAGTTTCATTTTCTACCTTTTCCTGCGACCATAACCATGTCGTAGATTAATACATCATCTCCCACAATCGAATGAGAACCAACCAACTGGGGTGCTTGTAGGGGGCTTCGGTAGCACCGTACGCTAGCCCAAAATAGCATAGTACTTTCACTACTTTTACCTCATCCGGAAGTCCTCATTGGTCGCCTTGCGAATCTCGCTTCAGCACCGAGCATCACGTCTTCTGAGAACCTCCATATCTTTCATTTCACTACTTACGGTGCTCTTTAGTAAAGGGGTCTTTGTGTCGCCACCTCCTTTTGTGTTTCAACTTTCGGAATGTTGTTGGTCCTCACAAGCCAGTCAGCATCTGCGGGTGCGGCTATGCATCAACAACCTATGGTAGCGCAAATAGCAGGCAAGCAGGCCTAATACCTGTTTCGTGCAGTAGCACTGTACATCTGGCGTATAAACATACCGTTAGGGTGCGCTCTTGTTAATCTCGTGTTGTCCATGAATTGATTCTTCACTACTTTCTGCTTGTTTTCTTAATTTCTAGATACTGTATACCTGCTTGTTTAAATTCTTATAATTCTTCGTACATCTAATTCTTTACTTTTAGTACATTCAGTCTACCTAATCAACATGTTTCGAACAGTAATTACTTTAATCTTCTCTATCCGCTTCGCGGTATTTCTATCCGCCGTCTCTACATCAGATTCAACCCACAGCATGCATTCGCCCCTCCACCCCAGCCCCCGCATCGAACAGACGCGCGCATCCTGCACCAATGCCCTTCGAAATCCTTCTTTCGAAACCAACCACCTCTTACCGTGGACAAACTACGCCTCCGGCTCTTGGGCCTTTCGCACCATCACCTACTCGTCCTCCGCTTACACCGGCACTCACTTCTTTCACGCCTTCAGTAACAGCACATACACCTCTACCACCACGCTCGCACAATCAAACGTCCGCATCCCTCCAGGAACGAAAATCGACTGCTCGGCACGCATATGGGCAGCAGGCATCACGGGCGCCAATAGGAGCGCCTCGTTTGAAGTCTTCATCGACGGGACGAGCTGTGGGAGCACGACATTGAGTGGCGGCCAAGGGGAAGCTAGGTGGATGAAGGTTGGGAGGCAGGTGCAGCTCAGCGCGGATATGCGGGAGCATATGCTGGTCGTCGTGGCTGTGGTGAGTGCGGGCGGTGATATGGGGCCGGGGATCGGGATTGGCGTAGATGGGGTGTGGGCTGGGCCTGTTGCGGGTTGCTGAAAAGTGCGGAGTGCCGATAATCAACTGATCGACCGAGGGAGACCGGTGGGAGGTTTCTTTTTCAGGTTCTGGGGGCGTTTGGGGGCCATCTGGCAAAGCAGTGGGGAAAACATGGGAGATGTGGTGTTCGCATGTTGAACGCGAGAGAAAGCCGGCAATGAGGTATTGCCGATGCTTGGGTTCGTGTGTAAGAATTCGTTGTCTGACACCTTGACGGCATAGTGATGGGATAATGTGAAAAATAGACTTCCTTTTGTTATCCACAAATACTGCCTCCAGATAGACACCATGGTACGGTATTCACCCGACTGGCCCTGCGGCTATGTCCGCTGAGCGCACTGGAAGCCACTCATTTTCGAAAATGCGCAATCGGATCGTTGCCGCACCCGCGCAAGCGTCGGCTCGTCTGATACAATAGCGTCACGCTTACTACAATATGTGGCCGTCGAAAGCGGGAAATTCGTTACGTGCCTGTGGCACCAGCAGCTTGACCTGTATGGAGTCCCGGCCTTGCTTGCCGTGGCCAATCATATCTCGAACACCCCCTAACAGTGACATGTCGCGTACAGGACCGGCATACGAGGCTAGCCCGAAGCGGTTGTCCGCGCATGGGAACTCTCCATCTGTTTGGCCCTCGATGCGCCAGAAGGCCCAATTCTGCAAGTCGGCTCGAAGACCATGTTCGAGGGAGCTTCGGAACTAAGCAAAAATTCCAGGAGGTTAAAATTTTCGAGTTGATAGGCTTGGAACACGAGGCACGCATTACGTTAGTCGTTTGGATAGCAGTAAATTCAAGCTTGCATTATTGCTTTGTTCGGCTCTGCCGTGTCCGTTGAGAAGGACTGGCATGGTGCCCATGTCTGCCATATAAGGCGGACCCATCAGAACCTAACAAAAAACACAGGTTATGAAAAGACATACTAAAGTAAAGGCAGCCTTTTTACGTCATGGATACGTGTGCTGAAAATTATGTTCGACCGTTTCATCGTAAATTTCGTGATGTGGGAAGTTATAAGAACAGCGCTGTCCGTACAGTTTCCATGTTTCCTAAAGGTCTTTTCAGGCCACGCTTCGGTTTACTACTATGCGTTGAATAGCAGGTAGCTCTTTTCCATCGCTGAAACACACCACATGGTCTCGCAACTCTTTCCAGTGTTTGCCTCGTACAATGCTTCCACTTGCGTTATGGTTGTTTGTATTCAGTGGCTCATCCTCTGATAGTGCACACTTCAACACCATCTCCAATCCTAATTGTGCGCAGCAGACAGCCTCCTTTGCGTCTCCTGGGATCCCAATATCGTCCAGCGGTCTTGTGGTGATCTCTTCAGGCAGTGATTCTTCCAAGTGGTCGATGATGTCCGTGTTTCGCGCCCCAGGTCCACAGATGAAGATCTCATCCACCTCTTGGCCTTCCTTGCAGTACGTAGCCACTATTCTACGGTACTGGCGCACGATATTCTCCGCCGTTATGCGTGTTATTGTCGCTATCATATCGTAATCCGACATCCCAAGGAAGAGACACTCGTCAATTACACCTTGCGCTTCATGATGGCCAAACATTTCAGTTGCCATGCTGAGAGGTGGCGTGCGTATCGAGTAGTCGTTATTTTCGAGAAATTGCTTCACGACATGGTGGTGGATCTTGCCGCGTGAAGAATAGGCAGCATCATGGTCGTGCTCCAGTTGGTTGGACGTCGCGTAGCGCATGGCATAGTCTATAAAGATTGTACCAGGGCCGCACACTGAGCTAGGCGGTGGTCGTGTTTGTGAGCTCTCCGATGGAGGTATTACCGTTATGTGCAACAACTCGTTGATGGTAACACATATACGGAGCTTGCTAGGATGCCGGAGGAGGAGACTGTCGATGGGGGGCCCTGCCCGAGGGTCACGTTCGTTGACAGGGCGTCTTGTTGCAGGCATATTGGTCGCCGTAGTGATGTCTGTTTCGGCGGCAACGACAGCCGTCCAACTCTGATGAGATGGATCTTGCTCAGTCGTAAAAGACCTGGGAGCAGACGGCACAACCGAGGGAGGGATGGAGTCAGCCCGTGAGGCAATGAGGTGAATCCGCTCAATAGGGATGTTGTAGTTGCTACAGAAACATCGAATCGCAGCCGAGTACATGTGGCCAAGAGTACTATGGACTCGAAACATAGCATCGGGGTTCTTGGGGTGGTCGCGAAGGAGGTTCAGGATCAGGGTGCGCAGCCGAATAGGAACAGGTATTTCTTCGTACTGTTCGTCACATTAGCAGAGTTTGAGACCTGTCAGCGAGAAACACATAATCTTAGCAACGTCATCCCCAGAGGCTTGTCGGAGGCTCCTTGATTGTAGCGAAGTAGAGCGCAAGAGACACCATTTAGTGCCGCTCCAGAGCACATCCCCAAGACTGTGATGTCCAGAGGTCCATTCGTAGAGACCCTGTGGTCTTTGGAAAGACGACTCATGCTCCTAGGGCATGTGCCCGCCGCAGAGTCTTTTCGAATAATGATGGGGAGAGTCGACGTCAAGGTCATAGTAACAAGGTTAACGCGACAGCGTTGAAGGAGAGAGACAGCATCGATAGCCACATGGAGCGCCTCAAATAGTACAGGAATTCTCGGTGTAAAGAGCCGGGTGTCATAGGTGGCTCAGAAGATACAGACCGGATCCTTATGCTGGTGCTATGTAGTAGGAGGCGAGCCGCACGGCTCCTCGTTACGAAAGCCGGATCTCAGCAGGCGAAACAATCACGTGTGGGCCAGTGTCTCCGAGGAAGCTCACCCCTCGGAACAAAATTCTTCTCTGAGCTTACGCTTTGTTCCACAAGACTTGAAAAGCAGGCCTAGGTACCCAAGTTGGATTACCACTCGGCGGAAACTGTGTTCATGTTGCTTTTTGCCTCCACGTCGCTCTCATGGCCACACTCCCCTGCAGGGACGAGTATATATTCACAATGTCAGACCCTTGAGAGTACATATGCTTGCACAACTTAGATTTAGACTTGAAAAAAAGACACAAATACATAGGGTAGATGAGTGATAACTGATCTGCCCTAGTTGGAGGGTGGCTTGCGCCCTATCCGTTAACAGTGGTCTCTACAGCTACCTCTCTTCGAGTACTGAACATTATCGCGCGATCTGACAGAAAACTTCATGTACACGACACGATAAGCAGGGTCGCATGTAGGTGAAGTTTAGCAACGACTCGTAGGGCTGGCCTCGAAAGCGATCGGATGTTTGCCTGACCGGTATCAGCCCTGTACTGGTGAGCATCTCATCACATATACATGTTCCCTCACCCATTTACAGTCCTCATGCGGTCATCCAGGTATACGAGCTCGGGGTTCAGTTCCATAGCAACCGGTGCATATGGTCGATAATAATGTAAAAACATAGTGATAGACAGGAAGTTGTTCCAATTGCGATGTAGCAGGGAGTTGAGAGTTCTTCGCATTATCAACAGGAAAATTAGCACCAAGAATAATCTTTAAATGGCAGTGCACGACGCATGCCAGTTCGACGGACGGCTTAGAGATGCTTCTGTGAATAGCAAGGAATGAAAATAGTTGAAGTAGCACGACGGAGTAAATAATACTGTGTAAAACTAAGATTGTCTATCTAAGCCCCACTCGGTACAGAGAGCCTTGACGATCCACGCAGTCGGCCAGCGTTGAGTAATTTCAAAGTCAACTAGCATTTGAAGTACCTCTTTTCTCTCCTCGTCGAGGGTAAGAAGCGGACCCCAAATAAAGATGGTATGACAGAGAGTCATCAGGCATGGTACGTTTTTGGGGGAGCTTTTGCAAGATCCACATATGGCTCGAGCATGTTCTAAAATTTGATACTGCGAAGGTTAGTGCGAAAATATTCCGAACGGTGAGGTTTGAGCTCACATCCGTGTCCGTGAGCTTAGTTGAAACACTACGTATTGCGAATTTAGGACCAGGCTTATAATTTAGCAATAGGATGCACGCAAAGTGATAGTAGCCAAACGCTATGGCTGGTGGTCGTTAGTATATTAGAGTACAGAGGATTGCTGATGAACGGTACCATGCCAGTCCGCGGTGAACCACATTTCAGGAAATGTTGAGTTCGCCTGGTCAAGGCCAACCCATATTGGCTCGAAGCTCATGGGGCGATGCCTTTCCCACTGCTGGACCAGGTCCCATAGGCACTGCCAGCGCTCCATTCTGATGGATCGCTCCTGCATGGGATTTCCGTCAAAGCAGTAGTTGACAACACAGGCACAGTTCCACGCCATCTGATTGGTCCACCCCGTCTCTAGGCGCAGCGTGGCCAGCGGATGCGAGTCTTGCATAGATGAAGGTTCAGGGTGAAGTTTCAAAGAAAAGTCGAGATTGGGGGGCTGTTGATTGATTGTGGCAATATACAAGCATTGACGGACATAGACCCAGAAGGCAGCTTCACGCAGCGTGGGCGCCGAAGGGTCAACTGTCGTCGTCTGTGAGGCACGCAAGATAGCGGAACTCCCCGCCAGATGCTGCTCGTGGTCAGATCCCGAATCTGGGGCCACGTTGAGCTGCTCAAAGAAACGCAGGATTACAATGGCACATAGCAGGTCGTCATCGTGCGTGGCCGTGTGCAAACCCAAACGCTCGATGAGAAGGGCCAAACAGCGCTGATAAGCCTCATCAGCAAGATCATCTTCGTGGAGATGACGGGCCGAAAAACATGTAATTGCACGAAGAAGGATTTCGCAATGTTTGGTACGACTGGGAATTGCCAGAGTGAACTGGCGTGCAGGACAGCAGCCGTCGAGCCAACGACCTAGCGTTTCAGCATAGTGATGCACCAGCTGAGCCTCCTTACGCGAGAGCGGGCAAGCTTGATGAGTCGGAAGTGATGCCGGCCTGAGAATGACGGTGCTCGACGGTGACCCGGTGTTTGTTGCTGGCGACGCAAGTGCCAAGGAAGACGATGATGATCCGGGATGGGAACGCGACCGCACCCCAAACTGGCTGCTTGGCGCCGAGCTTTCCGTTACATGGCCATCTGCTCCGTGTTCCCCCGTTTCCACATCGGCTTCTTTCTCCACCTCCATAGTGCCCTCGGGTCTGTACTCACGGAACTGCGTCTTGGGGCTCTCCCACTGGCAGTCGCGGTTCTTCTTGCCGCATTGCCCACATACAGGCTTCTCTTCGTCGCATTTGACACGTCTCTGTCGACACGTGCGGCTGGTTACTCGCAGTCAGCACCCTCATCATTACAATTGCCATGAGGCCTATCCGTCAGACATACCATCCGCTTTTGGAGCGATATTTGCCCATGTTCTCTTCCGTTGTCAACGTGAATACCTCGAGATAGACCTTCGATACGGTGTGAGACGCGTGGAACGCGCTGCATGCGGCCGAACTGCTATTTCAGGTGGGCCGACGGTGCTCAACCTGTCGTCATCGATACGATATGCTGGAGACGAAGTATTCTCAAAGTTTCTAACCACTTGGGACTCAGTCCGGCTCACACTTCCGGGCGCCTTTCGTGCCAACCACTTGCCCCTGCGCAAATAGTCCGTCCTGCACGTGGCTTGATAGCGCTAATTCTTACGCATTCTCAGCCTTTTCGAACTCTAAAATAACTTGCTCGGTCCTCTTGACCGGACTTCTTTCGGTTGTCCTACCGCACCAAACAGACACTTATGTCAACTGCAGCTCCGCAAGCCCAGACATATGATGCACGATATTCCCTGCGCACTCGGGCCAGAATCCGAGTAGGTGTTGAATAAAATTCTCCTCGAAGCTCGGCTTCTCGCGTAATTGGTTCGTTCGGGAAGCATGCCCGAATTTCTAAGAGTATTCCAGCTGACCTTCAGGCTACCTAACAGTTGCAGATATGGTCCAGCACCACCTGCATAATCTGCCTGCATGCACAGACTGTTCTCACTATGGCTAATTCATGGTGGCCCTGTCGTGATTCATAGTGTCACGCTTCTACACTGATAAGTGGTTAAGGGGGCACTCGTTTTTGAGAATTTAAAGCTGGATCAATGATTTATTATGGGGCCTACATGGTTTCCATAAAACCCTCGCTTTCAACATCCCATCCTTCTGGGAAAACCATTCCCTCACGCCCGCGCCAGCCTCCGGCCATCATGCCAACAGCGAGCAGCATTCCGGCACTGGCAGGAAAATAAGGCGTTGGGACCCTCGTACCTCCCTCAGGCATTCCAACCATGTTGACCTGATTACTCGAATTCAATAGCCACCGAACTGCCTGCTCACCATCACCGAGCCTAGCTGCCGTTATTGCCAGTAGTGGGAAGTCCCACCCGTACAGATTCTGGAAGTCCCATGACTCGTACACTTTGTTTACCGTGTTTTTAAAGATTGTGAGATTAAGACGTGAATCTGGTGGCAGCCAACCGTAGAGACCGAGCAGTCCAGGGTGATCAGAGGCTGTCTCAGGTGTTGTCCACATATCCTTTATTCCTTCATATAGTACATATACGCCGTTTTCTGTGGGGAAAGAGGCGAGATTATCTTGAATTAATTTCCATTCCGCAGGCCAAGGTCTGCTTTGCCGACTCTTCCACTTTATTGCCACATCGAGCCCAAACCTCCAGTAAGCCAGCTCGAACGTCGGATTGACTGTCTGGTTAGGGTTTGTATTCTCGGAGACAGGATACATGGGCGGTCCAAGATCATGCACTTTGGTTGACTGGTTATACCATGCATAACTGGCCATGAAGTCAGCTACACCAGTCAAGATGTGATCCCATTTCTTTAGCGTCTTCATCGAAGGGAATGCCTTGTATTCCATCTCAGCAAACCACATGGGATGTGGCTGCTGCCAGTCTAAGAGCGAGTTTATCTCACCAGGTGCAGATCTTCCCGTAGGATCACTCATTTTACCAATTCGTGCACCTTGGTATCCTTGATGCCTGGCGCGGTCAAAGCTAGTAGAAAGGAACCGATCGTAAACCCCGATACTACGATCGTAAAGCGACCATTTGTTCCACACCGTCCAGTGAGCGAGATGCCAGAACAACATTTCCATGTGAAATTTGCCGTACCAGCCATTGTTGACGAGACCAGATTCTTGAGCGGGCTCCCTCCCGGCACCATTGACAGCGAGTAGATATTGTGTCAGTACGATCCTGCGTTGTAGCTCTCTTGCGGAAGAGTTAGTAGAGGTGGGCAGTGAGATGAAGGCTCCTGTTAACCAATACTCTTCCCACCAAGCTGCCGCCTTGCGCTTTTCGTCTTCGAAGGATCCTGCCATTCTGCTTATTTTTGTTGCATATGTCGCGGTAAAGGACAGAGTGCATTGTTTTCTTGCGGGTCTCAGGATATATTTATGACTAGATCCATTCGTTCGTGCGATTTGAGCATCACCTATCCATTTGATTTCAGTGAGATAAGTCGTTGCGTCCAGTGTATGCGTTATCGTCGCACCATCTTTCTTTCGCTTCATGTTAGTGGTATGGTTTGCAGTAGCATTGAACAATCCTACGAACGGAGCATCAAACTTGTTCTTCCCACTTGCATAAGGGAAGTCAAAGAAGACTCCCAAATCACCACTTCCCAGTAAATTCGATTTGATCTCCACAGCAACAGTATCAGAGTCTGGGCTTCCCACCGTCTCCACGTGGACCTTTTCATCATGAAGTAAAAACGAAGACGATATCACGCCCTGCCACAAATCTAGCATTTGTGACTTCTGCTCCAGTATTTCTTCAGTGATATTCTTCTCTCCAAACCACAGGCCGATCCGGCCAAGGTTGATCCGATGCGGATTCGCAATCATCCACTGACTAATATCTTTCTGCGCTGGATTAGGCTGCGCGTAGTTGACAAGTCGCCCATGGGTCCACCAGTCTTGGCCCTTGAAGTCCTCAGTTGACGTCTGATTTGGCGTTGTGGGCAGCGAGGAGTTGTGCCAGCCCCATGATGAGAGCGTATTGTGCGGTAGGAAAGTTTGCAGGCCTGTTACGTCCACCCCGAACGCGAAATCGCCGTTTCCGACTTGTACTGGGCTGTAAGGGTGGGATTGGTTTAGTTGGAGATTGAATTGACGGACGATAGATTTACGGTCGATTTTGCAAGTCGCGGTCGCAGCGAGCGCGATGATGATGATGGTCGTGGTGGTTCTAATCAACATTGTGGGGCATGTCTACCACACGCTCGGGGCAGTAGGAGTATTTTGTATTCAGGTGGCCTAGAAACAATCTCATCTGCGACGGCTGGTCTTTAGCAGATGCAGACATTGATGGATAAATTCCCGGCTACATCATTTAGCGGCGGTACCTTAGCGGGGTCGAGCGATCGGCAGCCCTGTGTGAAAGACACCGGGGTAATGGGCCCCGAGCAATCCTCTTTTGGGGAAGAATCTTAGACCTGTCGTATATGGATGTGGGGCCCTGTGTTCGTGAGGGACTAACATAGGGTTTGCTTAAGACTCGCTAATGCCGTGCCATAATTGAAAAACAAATTGACCTAGGGGGATTGCAGTCATCTAAGATGATCCAAGCATCTAAAATATTGCATAAATGGGGGTTTTGAAAATGAAAAAAAAAGCGCACCGATACTGCCAACCACACACTCTTTGCAATCTGGCACGTTGATGAGCAGTACAATATCTAGTAATATTATAGCAATACCCTTACGCGTCAACAGATAAAAAGGTCAGTTATATCACTTCACTAACCACACTGCAACTAGGAACAGGCTTCATCGACAAATCGTTGAGGAGTGTTGGACCAAGGGATGGTGAGATATTTGCCCAGATGCACATATTCTCTCCAACGATGAAGTCATCCAAACATGTTAGCTCTTTTAGTCGTTTTGCACATTTTTCAATCTTCTTCTCTTGGAGGGTCGGCCCCAAGCTCCGAAATAAGAAAATATGTCATCCTTATATTACCAGCACAAATAGGAAGTTTAAGAGGAGTTGCCTTCTCATTATTGGGTGCAAGGTCGGGGTAACTGGTTTTTAGTCCGGCTTGTTCCACAAGATATAGAATAATCTCGTAATCACCACAAAGAATTGCTCGAATCAGCGAGAATCATTTGACTTTACTCGGATGGCGATAGATATGATTGAGCATATGGGGCAAGCTTGCGATTTTGATACCCATATTCGATGGCTTGCTTGACGAAATCCATATGTCCAGATTCAGCGCCGTTAGGCAAGAAGGCCCAGTATTCTATCTTTGCCTTTCTGAAAAAATAATCTCGCAAAATCTTGTAAATCTCGAAGTGTTCATTGTTGCAAGATCTCGGTAATATCCGTCCACGTGTTGCTCCACGCCATTGCCTAATGTACCACTGTCTAGAAGAAGCTTGACGGTGTCAATGTGGCCCCCACTATTGGCTTTGCGTAAAGGGTACTGTGCACATCCGTAAATTTTGTCGTTGCGCGATAAAAAACTATGTCCAATGTGCTCCTCAATCACATCGTTTGCTCCGAATCTTAATGCCCAACGAAGGGATTTTCTTGTTGCAGCACTTGCAACATCGCCCTCGGATGCTTTTCTGCAGGCTTCGAGAGCATACCTATAGTTGAGCTTTGCCGCCTTCCTAATTATGTCTAGTGGTTTTAGAATACTATGGAGCGTAGCTCCAGTCCTGAAAAATAGTCGTACCAGATGTCGGATCCCATGATATCGCACATTGTAGAGGACTAGCAAAGTATTCCTCCATATCTTTCTTACAGTATCTTGTGGGATTAAGGATATGTTCAAGGGCGCTCGTAAATCGCATGACTGTGGCGGTAAGCAAAGCCACTTCAAGCACATAATAGTACTGCTGGAACTGAAATCCCTTCCCATACCCGGGGTGTATGCATTTCTTGTCAAGTAACGGGTAGACGTAGCATCCACTTCGAACTGTAGCCTCGCTTATGTTCTGGAGGATTTCGCTGCGGGACTTGTCCACTCCAAAATTCTTGAACCTCCCGACCAATGAGTTGGCTGCAGCATGAGCTCTACTAGCTTGCATGCAGCCATTGAGATCCTCAGCTGCAAGTGCTCAAGTAAGAGGCGGACGGGTGGGAATGCGCGACTGCCACACAATTTGTGTTTGGCAAAGTACCTGGTTGCTTCGCGCTCGAAAAGCCCTATCAAGTATATCAAAGAAAACGAACTAGATCATGAGAAATATTTAAAGTTAACAAACCATAGCATATTTAGACGATTTAGATGGCTTCGCAATGAAACAGATTAAAAGCGCCACATTTGCTTTTTCATAACCATGTATGATGACTTCAATTAGGGTGGCTAGTTTTCGAGACGAGAACGTCCAGTGCTTGCGGCGTAGTGCTTGCGGTCCAGAATCTTGTCAAATCAGTTTCTGCAAGTGAACAGTTCCCAAGAGCATATTTCGACGGTAACCTAGGCAGGACCTGTTGTGCTTCGAGAATTTTATAGGTAAATTCCGGCCAATAGAGGCTTGAAAATCTTAATGGCCCAAACCAGGGCGCGCGCGTATGAACCAGTCAAGTAGCAGTAAAACTGCTTCTATCTAGCATCACATACTGTGCACAGTGCAACCTTATGGTTCTCGTTTCCATATCGCCAAAGTCGATTGAATCCGTACTGCGCGAATGCAAGCCCTTGCATTGAAGCACTTAGATACCGAGGATTTAGTAGAAGCTGAGTATTATACTATCGGTAATAAGGGAGCGTATTTACCTACCTGTATTATCATAGGCCTCTCCTGTTCTTCAAGTTCCTGGTGCTGTGTCCTGCTCAAAAAGACAACTGTACAATAAGACACAGTTGTGTTTTAGGATGAGTCGTAAAGGTGATATGGGCTTCGTTCCTGTCCCACGGCGTTTCTGATAAAGGAGTAAATGCTTTCGGTGTTTTGTTATAGGCTCAAATCTGTATACTTGCGGGTTAAGACACTATCACCTGGTTGCCTCATCGATTGTTGGTTTGCGAATCAAGTGCTAGTAGTTTTGCTTTTCACGCCCTTTTTTGTTGGTCTGCAAAGGGTTTTTTGTACGGTTCTTACTTCTGATTTTGTGATACCCCATGAGTTGACCTAGAAACACCACAAGACACTATCTTTTCGTAAAGGTTGCAATCCAATCGATTTCATGGTTAATGTATTGGGAAGCGTTGACTCACAACACTACGAGACCAATAAAAGAAATTTCGATCTGCATTGATCTCAGACAATCCAATGAGCTGTAAATGATTTAATCTTGCTCTCATTGACTGAACGGCGTTTGCAGACCTGAGTTAGGCTAGTGTGGCGCAGCACCTCAAATATGGTTTAGCGCAAAATGAGTCACTTTTGCTCAAACCGCAGCCCCCAGGTTGTGGCTTGGTTGAGTCATCGTAAAGGACCGATGAGGGAACACGCATGAAATATCCCTGAGAGCATATGATTTCAATAATGCGCACTGGAGGTATAAGTATAAAAGGGTATGCGGCTGACCTGGGGCAGTAACTGCGTTTCTTTCGATACCCCACTTCCAGTCGAATTCATTTGTACATTCTTGGAGTCATGGCGGCCACCGACGAATCTCCTGGCGGCACTACTATCTCAACGACATCTTACGACACAGCACTTTGCATCATTCCGTCACAAAAATGCTGTCAGACTATCGATCAATTACGTTCACTATACGATAAGGCTTACGGAAAATGGCCCCCTCATGTCAACTTCGTATACCCATTCGTCGCACCGGAGAACCTTCAACGAGCGAAAGAACGAATAGAATCAAACCTGAGCACCAATTTCACGACTCAAAGATCGCCCAAGGTAGTCCTAAACCAAGCAGGCCTTTTCAAGCACACCAAAAATAGCACAGTCATCATCCAAGAACATGCGCCTGAAGAGACAACCCAGTTGGCAACTCTACGTACAGCGGTACTACAAGCACTGGGTCTCAATACGAGCCCTTGCAATTTCCATCTCACCATTGGGCAAACAGAAAACAACAGAGATTCAAGCTGCAAATTCCTTTTGAGCAAGGCGCGCCTTCTCCCAGACGTGACACTCGAGGTCAGCTCACTTGCCATTCTCATCCGGGAAAAGGTAGAGGGTCCTAAAGAAACGACCAGTCGAATGCGTTTATGGGGCACAATTGATATGCCTGGCTCATCGCAAGGGGGTCAAGCCCCATTAAACGAGTTTTGGCTCACAAACCAGCACTCATTCCATGATCCACCTGATTCAGACGAGGATGAAGATGTAGCAGGCACAGTAAAAACGTTGGACGGCCGTGTGACACAATCTCAGACCGCTTACAGTTTTGATTCAGACACCCAAAACTGGTGCCTCTCAACTCCTGCAGAGTCGTCTATTCCATCATCATTCTGTGTATCAAGCTACAATGTGCTAGTCGGTCATGAGTATACCCCTGAGGAGGATCGAATCGATATTCTCATAGACACGATCCTTACTAACCAGGCAATTTCCGACATACTAGTTCTGCAAGAAACTTCAGATGACTTCCTCTCAACCCTTCTAGCAAACGAAAAAGTGCGTCAATTGTACCCTTTTGCGTCCCACGGACCCCCCAGCCAGCCCGATATAAGTCCTCTCCCCAGTATGCGTAACGTCGTCATTCTGAGTAGATGGTCTTTTGATTGGAAATTTGTATGGTTCCAACGGCGTCACAAAGGCGCCATAGTCGCATCATTTGACACACTTTCTACTACCCCCTTCGTAGTTGCAGGTGTGCACCTAACATGCGGGCTGACATCCGGCTCAGTTATCGCCAAGAAGGTTCAGATGCAGAACCTTATTAAATACCTGAAATCGGACCACGCCTCTAGCCCTTGGATTATTGCAGGCGACTTCAACCTCACAACATCGAGCTACACTATCGAAGAGGCCGTAAAGAGTAAAACCATTCCCCCATCAACTGTTCACACTCTGGAATCCATTGAAAAAATGCAATCTGAAGCGGGGATCCTTGACTCATGGATTCTGGCTAGAGTGGAGGGTGTTGACGATGCTGCCCTACTAGATGCGGACGACTTATTCGAAGGGGAACAGGGGGCAACGTTTAATCCCCGCGAGAATGTACTAGCTGCTGAAACCTCTGGGACATCAAACAATCGGCCACAGCGCTACGACCGCATTCTTTTCCGTCCCCAGGGATTGTTTGATATTGCTCGCTACAATCAGTTTGGACTTCCAGAGGTAACTGAAGCTGGCTCTAAAGTAGGAAGCGATCACTCTGGTATTAGGGCTTCTTTCAAACTGCTGCTTGATTCAAACGACAATGCTACAGTTACTCCTAACACTCTTCATCAGTGTGAAGTGGAGCATATACATGCTAGCGCGGAACTCTCGCAGACATCTGATCTTCACCATGCCCTCTCCCAGCGTGCGGTCTTCCCTACAGACGAGGACGAAGTCCGCTACCAGGAAGCTTTTAATTTGCTTAGAACCGTTATTAGCCCACCAAACGAGCAATCCAGTTCCACAGAGATTTCACTCGTCGTCGTCCCGGTTGGCTCCTATGCTCTCAATGTCTGGACCCCGGACTCCGATATTGACTGTCTATGTATTGGTCCCATCAGCTCCAAAACCTTCTTCCAGCTCGCTCGTCAGCGTATTCGAAAAGCCGAACCTAAAGGTGTACGACTGTTGAGGAAGGTGGAAGCTAATACAGGAACCATGCTGGAGCTTTCGGTGAATGGCGTGAACATGGACCTACAGTACTGTCCTGCAGCCAACATTGCGGAGTTGTAAGAACAGCAATTCAAACTTGATACTCCGTCAACTAACTATGATCATAGGTGGCACGACTTTGCAAAGTTTCCATCCACATCCCCCATCTTCAACCTCCCTATCCTCTCGCTTCGCAAATTGAAACCTATCCGCGACCTTATATACCTCCAACGGACGCTACCCTCGTCAGCCTCATTCCGTCTTGCTTACCATTTCATCAAACAATGGGCTGTTGAGCGAGGGATCTACTCCTCTAAGTTCGGATACTTTGGAGGCGTTCATATCACACTGATGCTATCTATTGTGTGCAAGCGTCTAGCGCATGATGCAGGGTCTATAGGTGTCGGTGACATTGTCCTTTCTTTCTTCCACTACTATGCCAATTTCGATTGGCAGAATCAGATGGTCTACGATCCATTCTTCCACAAGAAAAAGCCAAGGTATCAGCGGAGCGCGAGGGAGCCAGTGGTTATCCTAGGTTTCCATGCACCAAATTCAAACATCGCGCATACGGCTACGGCACCGGGTTTGGAGGTCCTTGTTAGCGAACTAAAGCGGGCAGACGAGCGTTTATCTACTACAGGAATGTCCTGGGAGAAGTTTTTCGATGTTGAGGCCCCGGTGGGCTTAGGCTTTCATGTAAAACAGTTTGTGGGTTCACATGAGATTTATGCTAGGATCGACATCCAATACTGGGGACGCGAGCTTTCCAAGGGTAAGGGGCTAGTCGGATGGGTAGAATCGCGTTGCATCAATCTAGTAGTCGGTAAGCATCCCTTCCAAACCTACTCTTCACCGCATCGGCTAACGCCCAGCCAGATATACACCGCACACTTCCTCACCTCTCCATTCGCATCTACCCCACGCGATTTACCGACACCGCCACCTCGACATCCTCGGCGTACTACCACGGCTGCTACCTCATCGGCCTTTCTTACACCAACCCCTCAAACACGCCCCTCAGCAAAGAGGCCCGGCAGGAAGCCAAACCCTCCCTCCAGAAGACCTTCGACCGCTTTCTCGCTCAAGTCCAATCCGACACAAAGCACTACGACGAGTCCACAAGCTGGCTTGGCATCTCTCTGGCTAAACCCAACGACTTACACGACCTGCAGCCCGACGACCGCGAATGGGGCGAGTACACAGGCGATGTAGACTCCGACTCCGACGATGAGTCTGAAGACGAGGACGAGTCCGAAGATGCCACTACCTCCTCCCTGGGCCCACAGCGGAAACTTCCCCTGCGCACAGCGCTTTCCACACAGACCACGCCTGTCTCCACGAGAAAACTACGTCCCGCATCCGATATTCTGAACCGCTTGCGTTGGGACCCGTCGTTGACGCCGAGCGACTTCATCGTCGGGTACGAGGACAGGTTCCTCGGTGCAAAGGAGACGTCGCTCGAGAGATGGAAGACAGAGCAGACGGACGAGGAATTCATTCCGCAGCATCGGATACTGTATTTCAAGAAGCGGGGCGAGGCACATGGTGGGGAGATTGTGTGGGAGAGGGCGACGCGGGTGGATAAAATTTTCGGGAGTGGAGCTGGGAACGGGACGGAAGGGCACGTAGAATAGAGAAGTTGAGACAGTAGGCGGATCATTAACGTCATGAATTCTTTTTTAACTATGTTAATTTTATGATGGTTGACTATGAGTACTGGACGTGCGGGTATCGTTTCAGAATGCATGATACGTTGTTGCCGTCTCTTCATCCTTACATTTCCGCTTTGTCTCCTCTAGAAACCCCTCCCATTGTGCTGAAAGGGAGCTATGCCATTCCTCGATGCGTATTAAAGGCAGCTTCTTGAATACGGGGTCGGGAATTTGGATGTACACAAAGCTCATTACACTATCGTTCATGCTGGACATCGGCGAGTGTTTCTTCCATGACCTGCTGCCCATGGAGCTGTCCCCGCTCTTCTTACTCGAAAAGACGCTCGAGATCCTAGACACGAACGCGGATTCAACCATGCGGCGCACGAGCGGGCGGAAGATGGGTAGGCTGGCGCATACTATACTCATGCCCGCGTGGACAGTGGTCCAGATTTCTGTTTTGGAGTACGAAGGGACGCGACTTGCTTTCGGGTATCCTAGTTTAACGCGCACGACGCCTGTAACAATAGTACTGGAGACCCCAATTAGCCATAGTTCCTTTTCCTTCCTTCTATTCTTACTTGTTTGAAAGGGCGGTGGAGGAGGAGAAAGAAAGACGTACAAGGCACTCAACAGGAAAATAGCTAGCACCGTCACTTTCTTCGTCGTGGACATCTTCATCCTAACCACCACGCTGACAGGCATCACCAGAATCAACACATCCAGCCCGATCTCGCACGCACCGCTCGCCATCCAGAAGTCGTTGTAGTTGAAGCAGTACCGTGGGTCGGCCAAGGAATTGATCCAGCTCCATTTCAGAGGGATGCAGTTCGTCAGCGTAGCGACCGTGCAGCCGATCCACCAGCCTGCGACGAGGAAGCATGCACAGTACAGCTGGTAGCGGAAAGCGTTGTTGACGTTGAAGATGCGGTTGTACATGAGTAGGATGCCAAGTTTAGTAGTCCCAGCTATTGTGAAGTAGAAGACGGAGGTTGCGAAGGAGAGTTTGAGGTAGAACACGTCGAGGGGTGTGTAGGTGTAGCTTGTGTCAGTGTTCTCGGAGACCCAGGCCCCTTTAGGGTTGATGCTGTTGCCTTGGGGGTTTGTTAGTGGTTCAGTCAAAGGGATGAGGAGGATTTGCGTACCAGCTAAGAGGATAGCAGCAGTGGCAAGGGCAAACGCGACAGCGGCAAGTATTAACCAATCGTCTGAATGCAGCCCCGATCTAGTGAAGATGCGTGTGTAGAAGCGCAAGCCCACGGAGACGACAGCCAGGGCGATGACCACGCCACTGCCTGCGAAAGTAGCATCGGATTCCCTATGCATTTCAGGCACAGAAGCGTCTCTCTGATGCAAACCATCAAACGATTGAAGCACATTGCTTGGAAAAGGAGCCATTGTCGTTGTCCCAATCCGTGTTTGTTCCTCCTCAATGAATACTCTCAGGTTTCGCGAATGCGCATTTTGGCCACGCATGGCGACCGCACCTCTGGCCCCCTTATATAAACAACACGCATCTCGCAGTTCTCCCCAGGGTTGCACAGGGTGTTTCCAGTGGCAGGAGGCTCAGCATTGCTTGGGCAGCGGGGCAAGTTATTAAAAGACCCGACTGCGCCATCCCAGCACTGGGGTGGGGGCCAGTGCAGGAAGCTAAAATCCACCGTCCTCCACGAAACAAGCACTGCACCTACGACGCCATCGCCTGCCTCACCGTCGTCGTAGTGCCGCGGAAGCTAATACGGATAGTTATCGAATGAAACGGGAGCTCGGCACTTGCGACGCAGTATGGGGTCGGCGTTTTCGAAAAACCAATTCGTAGTCGAGGGAAGGGTAAGGCGTCCCCAGTCACCTTCTTCCTTCTTTCCCCAGGCTCCTGCACGGCGGCGCTGATCACAGGCTCTAGACGGTCCTGATCACGGGAGGATCCAAAGGCCTCGGGCTCGCTGCAGCACAGCAACTCGCTGCGAAGGGAGCTAACTTGGTCATCGTTGCGCGCGGGCAGGAAAGCTTATCCAAGGCGCTGAAGACGATTGTGGTATGCCTTGTCCTCCTTTCCCGCTTCCGCGTCCCTCCCGGGAGCTTCGCCTCCAGAGGCTTTTCTTTTTTTCCTTTTTTTTTTTTTTTTTCTTACCA